>SAMEA3663028__coassemble_1672_pt1 | contig 6749 bp, 3 predicted proteins | sample SAMEA3663028__metabat2_high_PE_039 | metagenome-assembled genome bin SAMEA3663028 (sample SAMEA3663028) | pig gut metagenome | biome: pig gut; feature: pig-associated habitat; material: faeces | place: France | collected 2012 | reverse complement strand
GTGCAGAAAGCAATGATAGTATGCAGTAACCGCCCAATAGCCTACAAACTATATTGTGCATTGCGGAAAGAGCGCCCCGACTGGTTTGTGCCACGCCGCGCCGCCGATGAATCAAAACTCAGCAAACAAGAACTCGAGTCGTTAATGGATTTGCCACTGGTGAACATTGTAGCCACTCGCAACAAGGACGACAAACCGCAAGAAATGTACGACTTGCTTGGCGATAAACCATATCGCCAAATGCTTGACACACAATTCAAAGACGAAAATTCTAATTTCCGCATCGCGATAGTGGTGGATATGTGGATTACCGGTTTCGACGTGCCTTGCCTCGCAGTACTTTACAACGACAAACCGTTGCAAAAACATACTCTGATTCAGACCATCTCGCGCGTAAATCGTAAATATCCCGGTAAAGAGTATGGCTTAATAGTGGATTATATCGGCATACACGAAAATATGCAGCAAGCATTGAAAATGTATGGAGGAGATGAATTGGGTATTAGCGAAGATGAACTCAATATTGCATTAAAAGTATTTCTAAACGAGTTACAAATAATAAAAGACCTGATGCACAATTTCAATGTGGCAGAGTTCTTTACCGCCACCCCTTTGCGTCGTCTTTTCATACTGCAAGAAGCGGCAGAATTTGTGCTAACACAAATACTTCCCGAAAAGCCGACATTCAAAACACGCTTTGTTAAGCACGTTAAGCGTATGAAACAAGCGTTCAATATCTGTCATCCTGCAGGAGTTTTAAGCGAGGGTGACACCTCATGGGCACAATTCTTTATGGGCGTTTCTTCCTATGTTAGCAAGATGATAGGTAGCCAACACGACACGGAAAGTATGAACCGAGCTGTATCGGCTATGGTAGAAGAAGCCATAAAGGTGCAAGGCGTCGAAAGCCTATTCAGTGAAGAAGACCGTGAGGAAGACATCTTTGACGACGACTTCATGAAGAAACTTGAAGACGTTAAGATGCCGAATACCAAGTTTCAAATGCTCGTTAAAATGCTGAAAAAAGTGATTTCCGACTATAAGAAAGTGAATAAAGTGGCTGCGAAGCGGTTTGAAGAACTACTTCAAAAAACAATCGACGAATATAACACCCGCGACAATTTTACATTCACGAACGAAACTGCATCAGCAACAATACAAGCCATTCAAGACGAAGTGACTGCCAAGGTTGATAATCTTTCGCAACAATTGGTCGATTTATTCGCCCAACTCAATGTTGATAAAGCAAAATTCAAAGAACTTGGAATTTCATTCGAGGAAAAAGCTTTCTATGATATTCTGGTAGATATTCGCGACAAGAATAACTTTGAATATGCAGATGAACGCTGCATCGAGTTGTCTAAAAAGATTAAACAACTTATAGACGATACAGCCATTCATGCTGATTGGCTTAACAACAATAATCTAAAGAAAACTTTGGCAAGTAACTTGATGATGTTGTTATACCACAATCAATATCCGCCACAATGGAGCCAAGAAATCTTTGATAAAGTTCTCGACCAAGTCGAAAATTTCAGAACATATAATTAACTAATCCGTCTTTAAATCTAACTTAATCATGGAACACTTTCCTGACTCCGACTACAGTTGATACAGGAAAATATGTGGTAAAAGTGATGAAGAAGTGGTTTTAATAATCGAGTCAAATTACGGTTATACAAAAGGTAAAGTTATATTTGATTAGATTTTCAATATAATAATCATCATTAAACAAAAATCATTATTACGTAAAATAGATGATTCGTATGATAATTTACAGTTAGTGGTGGAAGAAGATGGCGAAAAAACTTTCCTAACATTGCGTAGGCAAGAAAAGTAATTAAGCTATATAAAAAAGATGTTGTTCCTTAATGTGGAGCAACATCTTTTTTTTGAGAGAGGAGGAGCATTGCTCCTTATTTCAAAACGGTAATGTACTTATTTTAAAACTGTATTATTTTGAGGTTTATTTCAAAAGATTGAAGTTATATCCGTAAGTCAGAGTGCATTGAGTGCCGTAGCCGGTAGAGATGTCGAGGCCTAAGAAGTGACCGGCCAAGAAAGTAGCTCCGAGGCGGATGTCGAAGCGGTGTTGCTTGGTTTCAAAACCTTTGGTGGCTCCTACTTCATAGCCCAAACCGAGAACGAAAGCACTGCCACCGCCACTATAGTTGCCCATAGTGATGAGCGGACCGATTTTCAATCCCGGATTATAGCAATTAGGGGTGGTTTTGATGCCGTGAAAGCCGTTGTAGAATATGAAATAGCCACCCACGCTGAAGTCTTTACTGATAGGGTATGCATAGTCGATGCCGATTTCAAGGTTGAAGAAACCGTAATATTTTTTGCCGTCTGCAGGTGCATATTTATCTTGAATCACGCCACCACCGATACCCACAATCAGGGCGAAATAGTGGCGGAGAGCTACCGTTTTTACTTCGCCTTCATCTTGTTTTATCGTAGCTGTTTCCGGTATTTCTCCTAAAGTCCAGCATACACCGCCCTCGTGTGTCAGCGGCGCCGTACAAGATAAATTCTGCCAGCGCTGTGTAAGGCCGTTGGCTATCTCTTGAAATGTAGCCTCGAGCTCTATCATATTTTCAAGGTATTTGAATTGTCCGTTATTCTCCTCCGGAATGAGCCCTTCCAAATTGCTCTTGAAATCAGCTACTTGTGCTTCGCTTTTTATATCTATTCCACGCGCACCGATAACGTAGGTCTCTATATGTTGATCTTTGATTTTTTTGGTGTTGAGGGTGTTTTTGATGTCGTTATAAGCTTGATTATAGGTGAATATTTTGCGCTCCGGATATCTTGTAGCGTTGTCGATACCATCGGTAAATGCGAGCAGACAAGAGCCTTCATAGTTTTCGTTCGGTATGTTCTTAAAGTTTTTCTGCACATAATTGTCGAGCATGGTAGTGGCTTTATCCATAGCATAGTAGAGTGCCGTGGCATTGTCCGGCTGAAGATTGTTGATAAAGGTAACTATCTCCGTCATGCTTTTTGATGTAAGAGGGCGGATATCACATACTTGAGTTTTTTCTATAGAAGAAAAGCCGATAACGCCGATATGAACGAAACCGGAGTTGGAAGCGTAGATGAGCTTTTCGATAAACGATTTAGCTCCGGCTTTTACGCGAACAAAATCATCGCCGAGAGAGTTGGAGCAGTCGAGTACGAGCATGATAGTGATGTTTTTGTTAAGGCGTTGCTCGGTGATACCGTTACCGCTCTCCTCGTCCGTCATCCAGTTGCCGTACCTATCTTGTCGCCACAGTTGCAAGCGCTTATCTATAAGGCTAATCTCCGGCTCCGCTGTTATTTGGTCGAAAACGAATACGGCTTTCTCATTTTTTTCCGTACTCTTGATGACATCTTTTGAATTTCGAAAACTGAAACCTTTCGTCTCTATATTGTGTAGAGTAACCTCTCCTGTCGATGGGTTAATCTCAGTAGTTCCTTTTATGTAATAAGGACTGTTTAGTGGATTTACAACTTTCTGTGCACTAATTCCAATACTTAATAATACCAATGTAAGCAATACTAATTGTTTCATATTTTTCTGTGTTGTGTTTTATCTTTGTATGTATTATTGTTTTATGATTTTAATATCATATAGATAAAACGTATTATCGTACGTTATTATTTTTTTGCAAAGGTATGAAAATATTTTTATTTATTAATGTGTATAATAGAAAACTCTTTTTTTTGTAAGAAAAAAATGTGTACCTTTGCGTGATGTTTAAAGTTTATTTCTTGTAGTATGAAAAAGATTGTTTTAGCTTTTATTTGTCTGTTGTTGAGTGTGTTTATATATGCACAAGATACAATTACACTTAATAATGGTGTATATCGAATTGATACATTGGCACATTACCCAATAGGGCCGGGTAGCAGTTATACCGCATTGCAGTTGACGCGAACTACAGGCGGACTTCTGCATGTGTATTTCAGTAAGGTATGCCGCACAAATCCTTATATCTCTTTCGAAGCGACGGTAGGTAGAGATTCGATTTTGCTTGGAGAGGTTGTCTCTTCACAGTCGGCTCGTCACTCTTATTCGGGTCATAAATTGTTTACCGGCACTAACGGCGATTTTTATGCCACTACCGGTGATGTAGGTCTCCCTACTTCAGTTACCGTTTGTAATGGAGAATATGCTTATTCCCCGAATAACAGTCGTAATGTAATGGCCTTTGACGCTAATTTTATGCCGATGCTCGCCGATAGATTGACTTTTTCGGGTACTGTTACTAAAGGTGATGTTTCCCACGCTATTAACCATGTGAATTATAAAAGATTGGCAGATGAACTTGTGCTGTATAACAGATATCAAGGCAAGACTACCAAAACCAATGTTTACGGGCATGAGGCTACGATAATGCTCTGTGATGGAGAGAGTTGGAAAACCACCGGCACTATGCAATGTGTGGTTACCGCTGTTAATCTCTCTACCGGCAGTACTGCCATTCCGCAAAATGGTGCAGTGCTCTCGGCTCATGGCTCTGCCTGTGATTTTGTTGCTTCTCTCGCTGTCGGCGATTCTATCAGCATTGCTATGAATACTATTTTAGATGGTAATGTAGTGAATGTCTCTAACGCTCTCGGCGGTGACACACGTCCTTTTATGCTCAATAATGGTGTGGTGGAGACTAATATCAACAATATATGGAACGAGAATCACCCACGTACGGGTTTTGGTTTTTCACAAAGTGGTGATACCGTTATCATGTGTGTTGTAGATGGTAGGGGTGTTTCTATGGGATGTACTACATATACTCTTGCCGAGATAATGCAATCGGCAGGTGCTTATTCCGCGATAAATCTCGACGGTGGCGGCTCTTCTACACATTTTGTCGCCCCTTTCGGTGCTATGAATCGTACCAGTGACGGACCGGAACGCGCAGTGTCGAATGCAATTTTTGCCGTTAATAACGCTCCGGATAATGATACCATTGCAGCTATCGACGTTTATTACCCTAATGTATACCTTCCAAATTATGGAATATATACCCCTAAAGTGCTGGGATATAACAAGTATGGTGCTCTTATTAACACTAATGTTGAGGGCTTTACCATTATTTGCAACGATGCTCAAGTGGGCCATGTGGAGAATAATAAATTCATTGCGTCAGGCACGAAAAGCGGACTTATTACTATAGATTATAATGGAGTACAATGCTCGGTTTATGTAATAAAAGTAGATAATGCTGATGTGAATATACAGCTCGACTCCGTTATTGTCGACTCATATCACCCTTACGAGGTGGATGTTAATGCCATTATAGGTCTTAATACCGAGAAGGTGATGGGTAAGGCCCTTTCTTGGCAAGTGGAAAATCCTGCTGTTTGTGAGGTTCGTGATGGCGTTATATATGCATTAACAAACGGAGAAACAGTTGTTTACGGTTCGTTAGGTGATTTCTCCGACTCACTGAAGGTTATTGTAGAAAACCCTACGGGCAATGTGATGAAGGTGGAAGATTGGAATGCAACAAGTTCCGCCGAATGGGCAGTCTCTTCATCATCTGCTTGGGAAACCGCTTTGGTACCCGCTACTGCAACCGAGTCTGCAAGTCTCGACTTTAAATATGCTACTGCTCGTGCTCCGTTTATTAAGATGACCTCTGAATTCCGAATTTACGGTTTGCCTGACAGCATCGGCTTACGCCTTAATCTGAATGGTGCTGCTCTTTCTAATTTGAGCCTTTCTTTGCGCCCTAATGATGTAGGTCAAGCTATTGTTATTCCTTTTGAAAATCCTGCTGCTAACGGAAATATTGAGTTGATGCTGAGAGTTGCCGAGGTGGTAAGCAATTACGGCAGTTTCTCTATCTACCCTATGTTCTTGGAAACTATTCGTTTCAATCTCGACGCTACTAAGATGACGGTAGGAAATGATTATTCCATTGCTCTCCAAGGGCTTTATCTCTATTATGGAAAAGTGGTGGTAACAGCTACAGATTTTACAAGCGATACTTACCTCGATATTTATCCTAATCCTACTTCCGATTTCATCTTTGTACCGCAAGAGTTAAGCGGAAAAGATTATTCTTTGATAGATATGGAAGGAAGGGTGATAAGTAGAGGTGTGCTTAATGGTAATTCAATAAATGTCAGTGGATTATCAAAAGGGCTATACATCCTTAATGTAAATGGAAAAAGTAGTAAATTTTTAATTAAATAATTATGAAAAAGGTATTTTTTTCTGCGATATTATCTTTGACGGTTACCTTTGTTTTTGCCGGAAATTATATCATCAACGGGGTGAGCCGTAATATCGACACTATCGAATACAAGGTAGTTGGTCCCGGCACTACCTATTGTCATGGTTTTTTAACCGATGGTCCTGAGCATTTTCATACTCTTACCATTGATTTGCATAATCCATATAACAATATCGAGACTTTTCTCGGAAAGGATTGTGTAGAGGGAACGGAGTTAGTGACCTCAGCATGCAATAGATATACCTCCGAGGGGCATGATGCTTATTGTGGAATCAATTCCGACTTCTTCCTTATCTCGTCAGGAACCGAACGACCTCTGGGATTGCCGCGCGGTGGTAGTATTCAGAATGGAGAGATGCAGGTGGCTCCTGATGGCAGCGGTTGGTGGGGTCTTGCCTCTATAGATACCAATAAAGTGCCGTTAATCAACTATATGTATTTTACAGGTACCGTTACTTTGGATAATGGCACTTCTTACACTTTTAAGCGCACTAATGTGCCTTCAGCTTCTTATAATCT
>SAMEA3663028__coassemble_1094_pt1 | contig 8986 bp, 7 predicted proteins | sample SAMEA3663028__metabat2_high_PE_039 | metagenome-assembled genome bin SAMEA3663028 (sample SAMEA3663028) | pig gut metagenome | biome: pig gut; feature: pig-associated habitat; material: faeces | place: France | collected 2012 | reverse complement strand
TTTATACATAATGCACCCCAAAAGTTTTGTGTCTAACTTTTGGGGTGCACTTCATATTTCGGTGTACGGGCTCTATTTTTTATTAAATAATTATCTTTCGTTACCGCTCATCGTTGTTATCTCTGAGATATTATGATTTGCGGTGGGTTAATTTCATTATATTGATAATATTTGAAGTACATTTACTTTTTCGTTTTCTACCTCTTTATTCATTTTGATGGCTTTTGTGAAAGGTACGTGTACTATTTCGTCGTTCACAATACCTATCATGATAGAGCGTTGCTCGTCGAGGAGGGCGTCGACAGCTGCAACTCCCATTCTGGAAGCTAATATTCTATCGTATGCAGTAGGCGATCCGCCACGTTGTAAGTGACCTAATATAGAGACGCGAATGTCGTAATCAGGGTATTGTTGATGAATACGGTCGGCCATAGCTTGTGCACCACCACCGCCTTCCGCAACTATTACTATACTGCTGTTTTTGGATTTACGGAAACCATTGTTGATAAGTTCGTCGAGCTGAGCAACGGAGGTCTCTCTTTCCGGAATTACTGCCGCTTCCGACCCTGATGCGATGGCGGAGTCAAGGGCTAAAAAGCCGGCATCACGACCCATTACCTCTACGAAAAAGAGTCGCTCGTGGGATGTGGCAGTGTCGCGGATTTTGTCAACGCATTGCATGATAGTGTTTAATGCAGTGTCATATCCTATTGTGGAGTCGGTGCCCCATAAGTCATTATCGATAGTACCCGGGATGCCTATTATCGGTACGTTATACTCTTGTGCAAATATCCTTGCCCCGGTGAAGGTGCCATCGCCGCCTATTACTATCAAGGCATCGATGCCCTCTTTTACCATTGTGTCGTAAGCCCATTTTCTGCCTTCCGGTGTGCGAAATTCCGCGCATCGTGCCGATTTTAATATTGTACCTCCGTGTTGGATGATATTACTTACATTTTGTGTCTGAAACTCTTCTATCTCTCCGGTAATAAGTCCTTTATATCCTCTATATATGGCTTTTACTTTTATGCCGTTGTATATTGCGGCTCTCGTTACTGCGCGTACTGCCGCATTCATTCCCGGTGCATCTCCTCCGGAAGTGAGTACACCTATACAATTTAATGAATATTTCATTTGATTATTTATTGTTTGATTGTTTTATATAATTCGCTACTTTTTCCATCAGCCATTTTGGAGTTGATGTTGCCCCGCAAATGCCGATACTCTCTGCTCCGACAAACCATGCCCTGTCTATCTCATCTATGTCGGAGATGATGTGTGTGCGTGGATTGCTCGCAAGGCATTCATTATAGAGTATCTTGCCGTTACTGCTCTTCTTGCCACTAACAAAAACGATTACTTCGTATTTTGATGCAAAATCCTTGATATGTGGAATGCGATTTGCCACTTGGCGGCAGATAGTGTCGTGATATTCAAAGGATACACCTTCTTCAATGCTGCTCTTAATCTCATCTACTATTGTGTTGAAATCGGCTACGGATTTAGTGGTTTGTGAGAATAGTATTATCGGTTGGTGGAAATCTATTTTTTTTAAGTCTTTTACACTTTCTATTATTATTGCTTTGCCTTCTGTTTGCCCTTCAAGGCCTACTACTTCGGCATGCCCTATTTTGCCGTATATTACTATCTGTGCTTCGGGGTGTGATGTGTAGGCTCTTTTTATTTTCTGCTGTAATTGTAGTACTACCGGGCAAGTGGCATCTATTATTTGTATGCCGTTTTCTTTTGCAGTAATATATGTTTGTGGGGGCTCTCCATGTGCTCGTAATAGTACTTTTTTACCTTGCAAATCGGGTAATTCTTGGTGCGTTATGGTTTTTAACCCCTTGTCCGACAGTCTGTTTACTTCGTTGCCGTTATGCACGATGTCGCCAAGGCAGTATAGAGTTTCTCCATTTTCCAATTCTTTTTCCGCTGTAGTTATTGCTCGTACTACTCCAAAACAAAAGCCTGAGTCTGCATCTATATCTATTATCATATTTTCGTTTCCAGCTTAATCTTTCAGTGTGCAAAATTACATTTTTCTTGCTGTATATCAAAAAATATTAACTCTTTTTTATATGTCAAGGTTTAAGAACCATTTTATGCCGAATTTCATTGCGTCCGGTGCATCTCTATGGGTTACTCTCCATATAAATTCTATTCCTCCTATATGTAGAATATTGCTGAACCCGAATCCGGCTTCGATATATGGCATATTGTTCCAATTAGGCTTACCTTCTGCATTGAGCATAAAGGTAGGATATTCCAGCATCTCGCGGTGGCGATTGCTTAAATGGCCGTATCCTATATTGAAGATGATGTCTTCTTTGATGCCAAGTTTATTTACATATGGGATGTAACCGAAGATGTAACCCCTTGTTTGATAGCGTATTGTGGCGGCTACATACAGGTCGCTCATCAATTCCATTTGGTGGAGTAGCATGAAGTCGGTATTGTTGTAATACGCTCCGCGCGCACTTCTTGCCATTGTCAATAACGGGAATGGTACGGTACCTACTATGGCGTTTGCTTGAAATGCCCAATGTAATTTGCCAAAGCCTAATGGCACGTTTTGATGTGCATAAATGCCGAATTTTCCGTAAAAACGCAGCTCCGGAATTACCTTTGCTATACCGGTTTCGGCAGTGAAGTGTATTATAGGATATTTTGTAGAGAGGTAATATCGATGGAAGAAGAAGTCTAATGAGCGTTCTTCCCACGAGAGCCTGAAATCGAATTTTATTCCCGCATTGGATAACTTCTCTATCGGCCGCCCGTTTTGAATATAAGTTACAAAAGGGTTGCTCTCTATCTCTTGTACAAAGGCATTGGTTTTGAATTTAAACCCTTGCTTTTCATACACATATTGTAAATCGAATTTTTTGAATAATGCTATTGTGGGGTCTTTTTTGAATATTATACTGTTGCTGATATTGTCAATATCCATAACTCGATTTTCGTTGTAAATAAGCATGTCATCATAGCCGTAATTCTCTACTTTATGGTCGTAAAACAGCGATAATGTATTGCGTTTTGTAGGTCCGAAGCGCCACTGTATCTCCCCTCCGTATTTGTGTCTTCGGTCGTAAAATCCGTATCCATAATAGCCCCCGAAGGTTATGTTCCTTGAAAATTTCTCTCCGGAACGCAAACTCAGTCTTGGTGATATGCCCTCTAATCTGTTGTAATGTAATAGGTTACATATCGGTCCTAAATCTATTTGCCATATATGTAGGTATTGATTAAGCACTAAGTCTACTCCCCATGTTACCAATTTACGGATACGAGTTTGATTGATGGAGTCGATGCCGTTCCACATCCCTTCCATTGAGTTATTCAATGATAGTGATATGCTGTCGTTATAAATGCTGTCGCCGTACTCTGTGTCTGTCTCTCTTTTTACATTGCTATGGGTATATTCTTTGTTTTCGGTGAGAATAAGTCCGGTGATGTTCTGCCGGTTTGAATTTGCAAAGAGGTTCATACTCAACCCTAATTGTTGGTTGTTTTGTACGGGTAAGAATATGTTGTTGTTGGCAGAGGCTTGGTATTTGTAGTTGTAATTGTTTAAATAACTTATGTTTGTGCCGTTTGCGATGTTCAAATCAGCTTTTGTAATGGCGTAAGTGGCTGAGTCGATCCATAACCATCCTTTGTAAACCAATCCGTGCTCGTTTTTAGGGAGTACTCTGATTTTATATTCTTTACCGCTCTCGGTTTTTGTGCTGTCTGCCAAAAAGAAATTGTAGTAGCTCTTGGCTGATTTTGCGATAGGACTCATAAAATTTGTACCGAGAATGGTGGAGTAGGTGTTGTATAAATTTATTTGTGGGGTGTATCCGGCTACAAATTGTTTCCATTGGTCGGCCGATAGTACTTTAACAGCATTTTGCTTTTCATCTATTGTGGTGATACTTGAAGTGTCCGGGGAGATGGAAATGCTTGATATTGTTTGATTTATGTATACCGGTAGGGTGTGGTTTGAATCGCTGTGACTGATAGTTCCTTTAAGTAATTCGTTGAATAATTTACGTTGTAAGGTGCGGTTTTTTATATTTGTGACATTGATATAAGTCTGTTTTTTTTCAATACTTTGCAGGTTGCTGATATTGTCGGGGTTGTTATTATGCCTGTTTTCTCTAACTTTTTCCAATAGTTGTATAGCATAATCTTGCTTTGGCATTACCACTATCTCATCGAGAAGGGTAGACTCCTCTTTCAAAAAAATCTCTATCATCTGATCTTTGCCATAATCCAAGGCGATGGTGCGCGAGCGATAACCGATTACACTGACGCATAACTGCTTCTCCGGTTTGTCGCTCCTAAGCATAAAAAAGCCCTCTTCATTTGTGATACACCCAGTTTTACTACCTTTAAACCACACATTTACCATTGGCAATGCCTCGCCGGTTTCGGCAGACATAACTTGCCCTATCACTACAATATCTTGCGCTAATAGGGTGGTGAATATTGTGGTTATGAGTATGATACAGATGACAACTATTTTTTTGCTCATTAATCTTGTGGCGTTTGTGGTGTTTATTAGCTTATTTAATAACGTGATAAAGACTATTATTGTTGTAGAAATAAGTGTTTTTTCTTTTTTATTTTGATTTCTGCAAAGTTACTCATTTTTTTTATTTTACCCTTTATTTTCTTCTCTATTATTTATTCTGCTACTTTCAATAAGCAACTATAACTCTTACACCGCCCATCCCCACGGGGTAGTAACCCGGTATAAATATTCATTAACTCGTAATCAAATAAAAGAAATTAGAAGATTTTCATCGGTAGGAGAATTTCAAAAGTTATCATATCTCAAAACGCATATTGTCTTTAGGTCGCATCACGAAAAAAGCTCCAGCTTATTGCGTGCGCCACATCTGTTTGAGATTGATATAGACCTTATCGAAGACATACCGAGGGATAAAATCAGTAATTTGAGCGAAAATGTAGCGTCCAATATTCATATTTTGCTGTTTTAGTCTGCAAAATTATTCAAAATTTTTCAAATCAAAAAATAAAATATCGCTTATAAGTAACTTATAGTCAGTTTTTTTTTATTAATATATTGCGATAATTTATCGCAACACTAGTATAATAATGATAATATATATAAAATTTTTTGTATATTTGCAAGCGAATAAATAATTATTTTAAAATCAATAAAAAGTATGCTTATGATTATAATTCGTCTTGATATTAAATATTTGTTTATTATCTTCGAAATGTTTTGGGCATAAGATTCTTTGTTTATCGGTCTTGATATTTTTAATCTTATGCCCTAAATTTTAGATATATTTTTAATTTTTAGATTATTAATTTAAATTTTTTACTGTGTCAAATTCCAAATATATGGATAATGGTTATAAAACATCAGATGAAAATAATTATTATCCGTGCTGGAAGAAAACTAATGGCTGGAATTTACACTATATTTGGAAACGACAATTTTAATTTTTAGGAGGGTTTTTTATGAAAAGAACAATTTTATTTAGTGCTATAATTATTATCACCTTGTTAACTGCTTGTACACCTCAAATATTTAGTCCTGAACCATGTTTTTTATCTGATACAGAAACTGAGGTTTTTGTTAGTTGTTATGATTGTCCAAATAATGGAAGTATGAAACTTACGGAATTTGTTATTTCGATTAATGATACTTTATTTCTGGAAAACAGCACACATGTTGTAGATAGAAGGCGTGATTGGGAGAAAATGTTTAAATATGACATTAAAGTTTTGGACAATTCCGTTGTGTATGTATTTGGTTTTATTCCATTAATTAATGGTATAACAACAGAGTTTGGAATGCCGATTAGTGCAGCTGAATTTTATGATACAATTGTGTCACAAACGCCGGAATTGATAGGAACTCATGTGTTAAAAATAGAAGATAATGAAATACATGATATAAGTAAAATTGCTTATGAAGGTATGCATTCTTATTTTGATTTTTATGTAGATTTAGAGGGTAGAGAAGCAAATTAAGTTTATAAAAATAGATGCAATCGGGTTGATTCTATTAAGGGTCAACCCGATTTTTGTATATTAACAAATTATGTAATCGCTTATTCATCCTTATATGTAAGGGTATGCATTATTTTATAGTAGCCAATTGAGAGTAGTTTATTGTTCATTTTTATTATAATGATAATATATAGAATTTTTTTGTATATTTGCGAGTGTATAAATAGTAGATTTAAAACAATTACCAAAACTTAAATGAGACACAACGTTTTTGTACTATTATTTATTTTCAAAATACTATTGTGTTTGGAAAGTGCAGGTATGCAGTTATACGCGCAAATTCCATCTACTCAAACCATTCGGCTGATGAGTCAAATAGGGCTTGGCTATGAAATTATCTGCGTAAAGGGATTATATACTGAGAATTTTCTTGTTTATGACACAATATTGAATGACTACCAGAAAATATGTGTCAAGCAATATCGTATCAAAGGAAGTCTGGTTGCTTATGAATTTGTTTTAGACGAGGTCATTGATAATAATCAACGCCAATCTCCTATCGTCGTGCAACGATTTTGGGATGGGCGAGCAAAACGATATAAGAGAAAAAAATCGTATAACCCTATTGTTCCGATGAACAATTTACCTTTCGAACTTACTTGCATAAGTGAAAATCCCTATAAGCAAGAATGCTATATGTTTTCGATAACGGAGGCGCCTTCAAGTTTGCCCATCGAAATATGTAATTACTTATGGCAGTGTTTAAGTTCGTGTACAATACATAAGTTACAAACAAAGACTAAATAAAGTGTACTTTTAAGATGCGATATATAGGCTACGATGCCAACGGCGAACGGGTATATAAACTGACAGGCATAAGTAGTATCGGTCAAGTCAATTCCGGTTCCACGAAAGCACAAGCGATCTTTGATGATGCGGTGCTGTATCCTAACCCCTATATGGTTGTCACCTCCAAAGGCTATACCAAGCATTATTATGCAGGAACAGAACGGATAGCAACCGTAATAGGAACGGGCGGGTTTGAAGACATGGTGACAACGATAGACAAGTTAAGTTCACCGCATGACCAAGATATAGTTAAAACATTCTATTCCTATTATCAGAATTATGATCCGTTCTTCTATCAAAAAATAGTAAGTCAACCGGAAAAGACAGAAGACATATTAGGAAAAACAAGTCCGGATTTGGATTATCAGTGCAAACCCACAGAACTGGTGATGGTGGATATTCTGAATCCGCAGGATATACTGCTCAAGTCCATATCCGTCTACGAGCAGAGTAATGGTCCCGAGAAAGACGTTTATTTCTATCATGGAGATCACCTTGGCTCTGCGAGTTGGATAACCGACTATACCGGTGCTCCGATCCAGTACATTCACTATGCGCCCTATGGCGAACTAATTGCCAATCAGCAGATGATAGGCTATGATGAGCGGTATAAGTTTACGGGCAAGGAACGCGATGCCGAGACCGGTTATGACTACTTTGGTGCGCGTTACTATGCCTCTGTCATTGCTTTGTGGCTTTTCGTTGACCCACTTGCTGACAAATATCCTTGTATTTCTCCTTATGCATACTGTGCATGGAGTCCAATAAAAAATGTAGATCCTAATGGAGAATGGGTTCAAATTGTTGTAGGAGCCGTCGTTTCTGCTGCTGCAGATGTAGCTTTACAAGTCGGATTTGATATGTTTAATGGTAAATCTTTTGGACAAGCCATTAGCAATGTTAATATGCGAAAAGTTGCAGGTTCTGCTGCAGCTGGGGCTATTGGAGTAGGAGTTGTTTCAAAGGTTTCACAAGTAGCTAAATTTTATAATTTAGGCAAGGCCAGTACTGCGATAGCTAAAAATATGGCATCTGTAGCGGGGGATGTGGCTGGTAGCGTGGTTTCACAAGAAATTATCAATGGACAAGTTACGGCAGATAAAGTAAAAAATGATGTTATTGGTGGAATAGTTGGTAGCACAATTGGCAATGTAAAAATGAATAAAATAAAAAACACACCAGGGTACAAGACTGCTGTGAGCCAATTAGATCATGCAGAACGAGTAGCAAAGGGAACTACAAGAAGATCGAGAGTTCAAGCTGTCGAAAATGCCCAAAAAGTTGTTGATAATTATGGGGCATCAATAACGCAAGCCTATTCTTCTTTTACTTCAAAAGGAACTTCAGAGTTTTTGAATATAGCCACAAAACAAAATGATAATAAACAAGTAGAGTAGATATGTCGAAAAAAAATACCTTTTGGAATTACGATAAAAAGTGGGTTCGATTTGCAGATACTATCTTGACGTTTTTAATCCTATTGCTAATATTTTTTGGAATTGAAGCCATACCTATTGTTTCGGTCAATAGGCATCCTGTTAAGGTGAAAGCGGTGATTGTTGATAAATGTTGGAGGGGAAGATGGATGCACTATTATTATGAATATAAATACAATGATATATCATACCACGGAATATATTCTGTCCTTGATCATAATGTATGTGGAGAAATCGGCGATACCATTGTAATTCGCCTAAATGAGAATCGCCCATCTCAATCAATATTAAATTTTAATGATTTCCCCAATAGGACATTAAAGGGGAAAGAGTATATAGAATATAAAAAAAATCAGCCATCATGCTATGACTGATGTAGTATTAGCATTTATCCACTAATAATGCCTATATAACCCTGTCCTGGCTTCATCAATGCGTCACCAAAATTATTATTAGTTGTCAGTTAGGTCAAAAAGTGGCTTCACTGCAAGGTATTATTTCTCGTCATTCTCCCATTGGCTCACCGTTGATCCGTTAGCGGATAAGTATCTGGGCATTTCACCCTATGCCTACTGCGCTTGGAATCCAATCAAGTACGTTGACCCGGATGGATGGGATGCTGTGCTGATAACGTTTCCTATTCCTCACAAATAATTGTGCAACTTTTGCAGAGGTGAAGTGCACCCCAAAAGTTAGACACAAAACTTTTGGGGTGCATTATGTATAAA
>SAMEA3663028__coassemble_528_pt1 | contig 14533 bp, 11 predicted proteins | sample SAMEA3663028__metabat2_high_PE_039 | metagenome-assembled genome bin SAMEA3663028 (sample SAMEA3663028) | pig gut metagenome | biome: pig gut; feature: pig-associated habitat; material: faeces | place: France | collected 2012 | reverse complement strand
GGATGCAAAGGTACTGCTATTTTTGATACCTGCAAATTATTTCTATACTTTTTTTTGAATTATTTTTTATTTGCTTGATTTACAATTAGAAAAATTTTATCAATAGAGTGTGTAAATGGTTAAAAAAGTCCGATTAAAGGATTTTTTAGAAGAAAAAATGAGATAAAATAAGGGGAATTTTTCTTGTTTTCGAGATTTTATGATTAAAATTGATTTTATTCAGTTCAATTTCGTCTTGAAAAAAATCACTAAAAAGACCGGGAAACGAGGCAAATCGGGAGAAATATTCTATTTAAAACATCCGGTTGGACGATTTTTGGGCAGGGAGAGGAACATAAAAAACTATAGTAAACGAGGCAAATCGGGAAAATATTCGATTTAAAACATCCGGTTAGACGATTTTTAGGCAGGGAGAGGAACATAAAAAACTATAGTAAACGAGGCAAATCGGGAAAATATTCGATTTAAAACATCCGGTTGGACTATTTTTGGGCAGAGAGAGGAACTTAAAAAGCTATAGTAAACGAGGCAAATCGGGAAAATATTCGATTTAAAACATCCGGTTGGGCGATTTTTGGGCAGGGAGAGGAACATAAAAAACTCTAGTAAACGAGGCAAACCAGGAAAATATTCGATTTAAAACATCCGGTAGAGGGAAATTTAGACCTGCCCGGAATGGAAAGAGGGATAATCAATAAAAATAGGGATAATGGGGGTTAAGTGAATATTTATATCTATTATTTATAATGTAAAACTACATACAAAAGCATTATAACATCCACTACTATTAATAAAAAACCATACTTAAAATGATATTTAGAATTTTATACAAATTATACCTTATGAAAAAGTATACACATTAATATCAATTTTAAGTATGGAAATTTTTGTTATAAAACAAAGAAAAAATATTATCAGTTAATAGATTCTATCTTGTATAGTTTTTTTGTACAAAGAAGAATAATATAACAAATTAATAATAAACAGCCTCCAATTAATAGAATTAAACTACAGGTATCAGAGAGCAGATTGTTTTTTTCCAAGATATACGTTATTAATGTATATTCAAGTATGTTATTAGCAGTAAATAAAAAGAAATTACTTTAATGTTTTAATCATCAACAAGTGAATAGTTACTCCAACAGCAATACACAGAAGTAAAATTTTTAGCAAAATAGGGTTTACAATATAAACAGAGAAGAGGATAGTAATCCACAACATACTGATAGATATGATTTTAGATTTCAATGGTATTGCTCTGTATTTTATATAATTATCAATATAAGGACCAAGATATTTATTATTCAACAACCAGATACGCATTTTAGGGTTACCTTTATAAAACAGCCATGCAGCCAGAAGAAGCCATGGTGTAGTAGGAAGAACGGGTAAAAATATTCCTAAAACAGCAAATCCTACACATAAAAAACCTAATATGGTGCATAAATAATTTAATAATTTAGGCATTCCTAATTCTTTAAGCCAAGGAATATTTTGCTTTGCTTTTGTGTAATAAGTTTGAATAAATTTTAGCATAATAGATTTAATTCTTATCAAATAATTTAGCGATCCATACTATAACCAGAGCAAAAATAAAACGGGGAATAATCAAATAATACCAAGATACTCCCATCATCATAAAGATAGCAGTATCTTCGATGAGAGAATGATTTACGGCAACATGGCAATTTAGACCTCTATAATCAGAAGCATTATCGCCCTCCTCTTCCAAAATCTGTTTCATTATTCCTGCTCCGTATGCAAGTCCCACGGTTTGTGCGACAAGCCAAATATATGATACTTCGGGAGATAATCCACAAAATTTCATAAATCCACCAAGCATTTTTTGGAGTTTATCTATCACACCCCATTTCTTCAAATAGTATTGCAGAAGCATCAAAGCGGTAATAATAATCCATATTTTAAAACACAATTTTAATGTTGCAATAGCCCAATTTCCTAAAGTTGGCAATAATGATAATTCTTCAGAAGTAACTACAGCTACGGATGTTTTTATTTCCGACAAAGAACTGGGCAGAATACAATTTAGCAGAAATCCGCCGACGATGGCTGTGAATATTCTCAAAGGAGCGGAAATATAAGCAGGCATACCAATCAATTTTTGCACGCTGCATTCGACAATCAAATTATGAGATATCAAACACATCAACGCCAAAATGGTGGTTTGCCTAAGGTCTAAAGCTAAAGTACCGATAATTGAAATCGGAGCATATAACGGCAACAATACGCTTGAGAAATAAACAATAGATGCCTGACCATCAAGACCTAAGTATTTAAAAAGAGGGGTAAAAACACCGGCAATAATATCTACAACACCATAATATTGTAATAATGTAACTATAAACGATGCCGGCACTATGATTTTAATAATCCAAACAGATGTATTAAGGGCTTTAAAAAAGATGCTTTCTTTATTAATTTTCACTGTATACTTAGCTAATTTCACAAAAAATGCCACAATATAAAACAAGAAAGGGCAGCATATAGCTACCACAATCTTTTTACTAACCTTAAACCTAATACTATGAAAACACGATGCAAAGGTAATATTATTTTTTATTTCCACAAACACTTCATAATGTTTTTTTATTTGATAAAAATATTTTTTATTAAGTTCTTCAAGAGCAATGTTCAGTTTCAATACATTCACCTTTGCCGGTCCGAAGAAACCAAGCAGCGGACGCTCGATGGAATTCTCAACCAGATTGGCAACCACTTACTCATCGAGCTGTCTTGCAGCAGCCACTCGCTTTATCTGCGCGCGGGCAGACTGTGAAGTGATATCGGGATCCAATCCCGAACCTACCAATAAAAAAACAACAGCAGGTAATGGGACATCTCATTAACTATATCAATAAATTAATCCATTATTATTCATGTTACTGCCAATAAGCAATTTCGGGAGCAAATTTACAGTTTTCCCTCGAAATCAATATAAAAATTATAAAATAATCATTCTTTCTGCTTGATTTTGTGTAAACCAAAACAAGTAGAGTCTTGCCTATATGCGGATGGATTCATTCCTATATGCAGAAGGGGTCTTGCCGGTGTGTGACTTGAAGAAACGGACGAAATGCTGGGGATATTCAAAGCCGAGACGATTGCTGATCATTGTGATGGTAAGCGCCTCATCATTAAGAAGCTGTTTGGCATAAGCAAGAACATGGTCGGCAATGATATCTTTGGCGGTACGACCTGTTTCCACACGCACCAGATTACCGAAATATCCGCTGGACAAGCAGCATTTGTCTGCAAAATAAGCTACCGTAGGCAAACCGTCACGAAGGGCTTTTGTGGCGATATAATCATCAAGTAGTTCTATAAATTTCTTTACCACTGAATGATTTATCTCCTCGCGGGTGATGAACTGGCGGTCGTAGAAGCGGAGACAATAGTTCAGCAGCAGTTCAATGTTGGAGACAATAAGTTCGCGGGTATGTTTGTCGATGGCTCGGTGCAGTTCCTGCTCTATCATGGTGAGTACACCCCTAAATACTTCCACTTCCTGGGCGGAGAGATGCAGAGCCTCGGTACTGGAATAGCCGAAGAACTCGTAACGATTGATCTGCCTGCCTAATGCGGTGCGGTTGAGAAGGTCGGGATGGAACACCAAGGCTGTGAACTTGGCAAAAGGCACATCGGGGTTTGGCTCTACCTTCACCACCTGCCCCGGGGCAAAGCTGGTCACGGTCATCTCGTCGAAGTCGTAGGGCGTGCGGCCGTAAGAGAGCTTGCATCCCTTGTTCTCCTTGAGATAGATGGCATAAAGTCCATAGTGCATCATACACTCCTTGATATGCTCCGTGTTCTCCACATGCACCACGCTCACCAAGGGATGAAGTGTCTCCACCCCCTGATAGTCGTTGAAGTCTTGTATAGTATTGAGAAAAATCTCTTCCATATTATTTTATTGTTTCTGAAACCCAATTTTCCATCTCTTTCTCACTGATATGATTCAGCAGCTTGCCTGTCTGCCACTTGATGTTTGGATAAGACTTTTTCAGTACGACAACACTATTGGCGATGGTGCTGCTTCCGGACGTTGCGAAAGGAATCACAGTCTTGCCTGCCAAGTTTGCTGCTTCAATAAATGTGTTTACTGTTCTCGGTGCGAGGTCCCACCATATAGGATAGCCCAGAAAGATGTAGTCATACTTACTCACATCCACCGAAACGGCTTTTATTTCAGGTCGAACCTTAGGATTATTCATCTCAACCGAACTACGCGACTGTTTGTTTGTCCAGTCGAGGTCGGCACTGGAATATGGTTTCGCCGGTGTTATCTCGAAGATGTCGGCATCAGCGATTTTTGCAATTTGCTTTGCCACCTGTTCTGTTGTTCCCGTTGCCGAGAAATAGACTACCAATACTTTTTTCTTTTCCATAATGTTTTGGGATTTGTTTTGTGAACAAGCCGATGCGGCAAATATGGTCAGCACGGCCAATAATAAGTATTTCAGATATTTCATAATGTATATTACTAATATTATTTTCCTCGCCATCAAACCCCTTTACCCATTTCGTAGGCCTGCATCAGACAGGCATTGCCTTCAATGTCTCTCGCATCGTTTACACCTCCGCAAAAGAGATGACCCTTGAGTGAAGACTTGCCGTAGCAGTCTATCCAACCTGTCAGACCAATCTCGGCACGTCGGGGAGTCTCCTCTTCGGCTTCGGCGGCTGTGGTGAGCAGATAGATGTCACGGAAATGGTAGTCCTTCGGGTACATGGCATTCATACGGTCGATGAGTGTCTTCATCTGTCCGCTCATCTCATAATAATATATAGGTGTTGCCCAGCAGACCACATCTGCATTCAGTACTTTCTCCATGATGGCAGGCACATCGTCCTTGAACACACATGCTCCCGTACGTTGGCAGCTCAGACACCCCACACAAAACTTTATTTCCTTTCCACGAAGGGAAATCTTCTCTACCTCATTGCCAGATGCCTTGGCACCTTCGGCAAATTTCTCAGCGAGCATGTCGCTGTTCGACCCAGCACGAAGACTGGTGGAAATAACTATTACCTTTTTCATTTTTTGCTTATGCTAATATTCATTGTACTCATTTCATGTTCTTTTTGATAAAATCAACTAGCTTATCCCACGGTATCATGTTTTTCGCCATGCCCTTGCCTTCCGATTCGGTGTAGCCTCCATCGTATAGGTCGCAATGGCTGGCATCGGGGATGATGAGTAACTCCTTGTTCCCTGGTACAGGATTTGGCTTGCGGACTACATCATATCCAGTGGCCTTACCCTCTACCATATACTTGTAAGCAGCCTCGCCGAAGTAACGGGAATGAGCTTTCTCGCCGTGCATGATGAGCACCGCCGAACGAATCTCATTGATATAATAGAGGAAGCGCGCGTTGGAATAGGCCTGACAACCAAAGGTGTGCCAACCATCGTTGCTGTTGCCCGAACGAGGATGATAGCCACGACTCGTCTTGTAGTAGTCGTAATAGTCCTTGACAAACTGCGGGGCATCGGCAGGCAATGGATCTACCACTCCTCCTGCCTGCGTCAGCTTGCCACTCCGCACAGCCTTGGTGCGTTCGGCAGCCATCGCCTTGCGAGCTGTATAACGAGCTTCCTCACTGTCGTTCTCATCAAAATAGCCGTTGCCATTCACTCGGCACATATCATACATAGTGCTCGCCACCGTGACTTTGATTCGAGGGTCAACAGCAGCCGCATTCAGCGCTATGCCACCCCATCCGCAGATGCCGATGATGCCTATCTTCTCCTCGTCCACATCGGGAAGGCTGGAAAGGAAATCCACAGCCGCCAGAAAATCCTCGGTATTGATGTCAGGTGAAGAAGTGCGTCGAGGTTCACCACCGCTTTCCCCTGTAAAAGAAGGGTCGAAAGCACAAGCGACAAATCCTCTTTCAGCCATCTTCATGGCATAGAGTCCGCTCGACTGCTCCTTTGATGCGCCAAAAGGTCCGCACACCGCAAGACCCATCCTGTTGCTTCCACTTTTTGGGGTATATAAATCTCCCACAAGTGTGATGCCGTATTGATTCTTGAACTCCACCTTCCGGTGATTGACTGTCTCGCTCAACGGGAACACCTTATCCCATTTTTCTTTTTTCCTTTTGTCCTGCACATCTTGTGCTGACGCATTGGTTGTAAGTGCCATTGCCATCGAAATTACTATTAATAAAAATACTTTCTTTTTCATAATCACTTAGTGAATAAGGTTTCGGGTGCAAAATTACAACAAACGGAACATACACGCTATACCTGAATCGTGGAAAAAATTACCTAAATTAATATTTTTATTATTTTATAAGAAGGACTAAAAAATCATTCTCGAATAATTGGAAGACATAACATGCTGATAAATCAAAAATAAAAGGAGGAAATTATTTATTTTGGGGCTAGTAATATATAGAAAAGATTAATGTTAATGATAGATAAAAAAACGGGCATATGAAAACCATACGCCCGCGTAATATATAACAATTGATTATTGATTCAATTATTTAATGAGACCTGATTCGTAGAGAACTTGGTTTGTTTTACGAACAGCAGCTTCTGAAGCAGCAAGTTTTGCTTTTTCATCGGCATTAAGCTCGAGTTCTACAATACGTTCGATACCGTTTTTGCCAAGGATTACAGGCACACCGATCATGATATCTTTCATACCATATTCGCCATCGAGATAAGCGGCACAAGTAATCATCTTGCCTTGGTTTTTGATGATAGATTCTGCAACAGAAGCAGCAGCAGCACCCGGAGCCATCCAAGCTGAAGTACCGAGAAGACCTGTAAGAGTAGCACCACCAACCATTGTAGATTTAACAACTTCTTCGATTTTTTCTTTAGAGAGGAAGTTAGTAATAGGCATACCTTTATAAGTAGCAATACGATCGAGTGGAATCATAGTAGTATCACCATGGCCACCGATTACGATACCTTCTACCTCATTAGCATTGCAACCGATAGCTTGGCTAATGAAATATTTGAAACGAGAGCTATCAAGGGCACCACCCATACCGATTACGCGGTTACGTGGCAAACCGAGAGTTTTGTAAGTCAAGAATGCCATAGGGTCCATCGGGTTGGCTACAATTACAAGGATAGCATTTGGAGAAAATTTCAAGCAATTTTCAGTTACACTTTTTACGATACCGGCATTAACACCGATAAGCTCTTCACGAGTCATACCCGGTTTACGAGGAATACCTGAAGTGATAATAACTACATCAGAGTTTGCAGTTTGTGAATAGTCGTTAGTTACACCTTTCACTACTGTATCAAAACCCATTAATTGTGCAGTTTGCATGATATCCATTGCTTTACCTTCTGCAAAACCCTCTTTGATATCAATAAGAACAACTTCGTTGGCAACTTCATTTACAGCCAACACATTGGCACATGTAGCACCTACGTTACCTGCACCTACAACCGTTACTTTAGACATGATTAATAATTTAAATTTATGTAAATAATTTGTTAATAATTCTATACATTTGGATTATTCCGCTACAAAGGTACACTTAAAAAATGGAATAAAGAAATTTTTCCTTATTATTTTTTTGTCGCACCAATATTTATCAACACACTATAAATCAGTAATATAAAATATTAAAATTATTATTTTCTTCAAAACGGCATAATATTTTCAAGAAAAACCGCTAATAATTTTTCAAAATTTTGCTTGAAACAATCATGATTCGGAAGAATTACGGAAATTATTATCGACATAACTACCGTTATCTATTTTCTTAAAATCTTTTACATATCTGATTCTAAAGAGCAATGCAGCGGTAGATAATCCTCCGATGAATCCCGCCCAGATACCTAACGGACCCCAATTACAAATAAAAGCCAAGAAATATCCTAATGGAAGATTTATTACTACATAAGATATGAAAGCGGCATACATGGTTATTGTCACATCTTTTATTCCCCTCAAAATGCCGGCTCCTACTACTTGCATCCCATCAAAAATTTGATATATTCCTACAGCAATTAGTATTTGTGCGCCAATTTTTATAACCTCTGTATCTTCTGTAAAAAGCGACATTACAGGATATCTAAGTATCACAAAGAGCAAACCCATAACGATTGTCACTAACAGACATAGGTGGACGGAAGCATTAGCCGCCATTTTCATAGATTTAAAATCTCTTGCTCCGTATTGGTGACTTACCCTTATTGTAGTTGCATTAGCTATTCCGAGTAGGATAGTGAAAGAAACCATGCTGATATTTGAGCAAATTTGATGACTTGCCATAGCAGTGGCGCTTATCCATCCCATCATAATTCCGGATAATGAAAATGCAGAAACTTCTAAAAGTGTATGCACAGCAATAGGAGTTCCCACTCTATACAGTTCTTTTTGCTCTGTAAGGTTAAAAAGGTTTGAAAAGCATTTCTGATGATAAATTCTCCAACGTTTTACAAAACAGAGATAGATAACAAACAGCACCACCAGCATTATACGGGATATCAAAGTAGCAATACCTGCACCAACAACTCCCAACTCCGGGAATCCGAATTTACCATATATTAATAGATAATTAAAAACGATATTTATCACGTTTGAAGCGAGAGTAATAGCCATAGCTACTGCTGTATTTCCAAGACCTTCGAGCCACTGTTTAAAAACAAAGAAGATGGAATTTGGCAGTAAGCTAAGTATAAGAATAAGGAAATATTGTTTTGCAAAAACCACCACTTGCGGGTCTTGTCCCATATATGGCATAAAGATACGTACAACGTATAGTATCAATCCTACAACGACAGAAACATATATTGCCATGTACATCATATTGGCAAAGAAACGACTTATTTGTATATTATCACCTCGAGAAAACAATTGTCCGATAATAGGGGTACCTCCCATCATCAATCCGCTGACAAATAAAGAGCCGAGTAGAAAAATAGAGGTGGAAAAAGCTACAGCGGCAAGTTCTATTGTACCTAACCTGCCCACCATTAAAGTATCAATAATCTGAACGAAAGTAGTACCCATACTCGACATGATTATAGGTATTGCGATTTTCAGATTACGGGAATAAAATGGCAAATACTCTTTTACAAACATACAGATTAAGAATTTAGATTTTACATAAAGATTGATTAAGCGCAAAACAAAATAGACCACATAATAAAATATGCGGTCTATTTCAAAATTAAGCTCTCCCTCTTGGACTTGAACCAAGGACCCTCTGATTAACAGTCAGATGCTCTAACCAACTGAGCTAAGGAAGAATACTTTTAAACTATTTGTAGCGAAGAGCTACTTGAGATTGCTCTCCCTCTTGGACTTGAACCAAGGACCCTCTGATTAACAGTCAGATGCTCTAACCAACTGAGCTAAGGAAGAATTCAATGGGGGACCTCAATACCCTCATTTGCTCGGCAAAGGTACACCTTTTTCCTTTATCTGCAAAATTTTTTCAAGTTTTTTTCGAAAATATTTTAATCAACCCTATAACTATATATCTTTCAATATATTGTAATAACAACATCAATACAAATGGAGTATACAATCAAGTAAAAATGATAAAAAACAAGCGCATTTTGGTGTATTAAAAGCGATGAAAAAGTCATTTTTTTGAAGTCAACAACGGTAAAAGTGCTTTTGCAGTATAAGAATCCGTGCATTTTACCACCTCTTCCGGAGTACCACAAACTACAACTTCGCCGCCTTTTTCTCCTCCTTCCGGCCCGATATCAATAATATAATCGGCACATTTTATTACGTTCAAGTTATGCTCAATAATCACAACGGTATGCCCTCTTGCCACTAAAGCATTCAAAGCTTTCATCAAGATATTGATATCATGTGAATGAAGTCCGGTAGTAGGTTCGTCAAAAATAAACATTGTAGGCTGTGACGTTTCTTGTGCAAGGAAATATGCCAATTTTACGCGTTGGCTTTCTCCTCCCGACAAAGTACTTGCACTTTGGCCTAACTTCACATATCCTATTCCCACATCTTGTAGTGGCTTCAACCGTTGTATAATCCTGTCTGTGATGCTGTTATCATTATATTTTGTAAAGAATTCCAACGCTTGATTGATAGTCATTTCGAGCACATCATGGATATTACAATCGTGAAATTTCACTTCGAGCACATCATGCTTAAAACGAGATCCGCCACAAGCCTCACAAGGCAATACGATATCAGCCATAAACTGCATAGGCACAGTAATAGTACCCTCACCGGCACAAACGGGACAGCGACCACCATCTACATTGAAAGAGAAATAAGCAGGGGTAAAACCCATCTGTTTTGCCAACGGCTGTTCTGCAAAAAGACGCCGTATCTCATCATAAGCCTTTATATATGTCACCGGATTCGACCTGCTTGATTTACCGATCGGATTTTGATCTACAATTTCTACTGCTTTAAGTAAATTTACGCTCCCGTTCAAATCTCCATAACTGACTTTTTCGGATATTGTATTGTTAATTACTTTATTAAGAGCATTATATAATACATCCTTAACAAGGCTACTTTTTCCCGATCCCGACACCCCTGTCACTACCGTCATAATTCCCAAATAGAAACGCACGTCAATATTTTTTAAATTATGATGAGTAGCATTTTTCACCTCGATATAATTAGATGATTTTCTGCGACAAAGTGGTATTGGAATTTCAAGAGAACCGTTAAGATATTTAAGAGTGTAAGATTCTTCGGCTTTAATAGAATTCAATTCCGACACATTTGCAGCCATCACTACCCTACCGCCATTTCTTCCGGCATTAGGGCCCATATCTATGATATAATCGGCGGCTCGCATTATCTCTTCATCATGCTCTACAACGACGACGGTATTACCCAACTGTTGCAATTGTCGCAAAACTCCAATAAGCCTTTGAGTATCACGCGGATGAAGTCCTATACTTGGTTCATCCAAAATATAAAGAGACCCCACTAAAGCAGAGCCGAGGGAGGTAGCTAAATTAATACGTTGACTCTCTCCTCCGGAAAGAGTATTACTCTGACGATTTAATGTAAGGTATTCAAGGCCTACATTAATAAGGTATTGAAGTCGCGAAGTAATCTCCTTCAACAATTTTGTTGCTATACGCTGCTCGTGCTCAGGCAAATCGAGGTTTTCAAAAAAATTATATAATTCTGAAATAGGAATATCAACGAGGTCGCAAATACTTTTTCCCGCAATTTTCACGTAAGTAGCCTCTTTTTTCAGACGAGTACCATGGCACGACGGGCAGATTGTTTTTCCGCGATACCTGGCATACATTGTAGCATATTGTATTTGATGTTGTCTGCTTTTCAGCATCGCGAAGAAATCATTAAGCCCTTGAAAATATTCATTACCGGTCCACAACAAATTCTTCTGCTCTTCTGTAAGTCGATAATAAGGGCGGTGGATAGGAAAATTAAACTTATCGGCATTGGCTATTAAATCTCTTTTTGCCACGCCCATAACGGGCCCTCTCCACGGCACAATGGCATCATCATATATACTAAGAGATTTATCGGGAATAACGAGGTCGGCATCAATACCCATCACATTTCCAAACCCTTCGCACTCGGCACAAGCCCCAAGAGGATTATTAAAGGCGAACATCTTATCGGATGGGAGATTAAATACCATTCCGTCCGCCTCAAAAGTTTTTGAAAACGGGAACATACGCCACTCATCACCATTTTGCACGGCAACAACACATTTGTCATTACCCTCAAAAAAAGCCGCTTCTACCGAATCGTAAAGTCTATTTACAAGTTCGTTACTTTTACTTGCCTTAACCCTGTCAACAACGAGATAAGCCGGTAATTTAAAGAGCGACACATCATTTATCAAGTCGCTGATTTTACACAAATTACCGCCACAAAACATTCTACTGAAACCTTGAGAAACAAACATTTTCAGCATATCAGAGAAAGCAGCGGATTTAATTTTTTCGGGAAATTTCTTTTCTGTCAACAAAAGGATATGGGTTCCTTCCGGCTGTTTCGTAATAAAATCTATCACATCGTCAACAGTATGACGCTTAACCTCATCACCGGAAATAGGGGAAAAAGTGTGACCAATACGAGCGAAAAGTATTTTCAAATATTCGTAAATCTCGGTAGTTGTGCCCACCGTAGAACGGGGATTATTATTGATAACCTTTTGCTCTATAGCTATCGCAGGTGGAATACCTTTAATAAAATCCACTTCCGGCTTATTCATTCTACCGAGGAATTGACGCACATAACTACCAAGCGACTCCACGTATCTTCTTTGCCCCTCGGCATATAAAGTATCAAAAGCCAAAGAAGACTTTCCGGAGCCGGAGAGGCCTGTAATCACAACGAATTTATTGCGAGGTATCTCTACATCCACCCCTTTAAGGTTATGTACCTTGGCATTTTTTATTATGATATTTTCATTTTTCACTCTCTATCTCCCTAAAGAAACAACAAAAGAATATCTTCCAAATATGAGTTGATATAAAACAACGTAACGACTTATCTTTCAAGCAACAAGAAAAGTTTATTTTTCTGAATAAGAGTTGATAGCACGGATTTCGCCCGTATTCTTATTAAATAAAAGGGAACCAACTTTTTTATCAATAAAATCGGCAGGCAAAGCAATGGAATACCCAAATTGAGGCATAGGTACAACCTTTGTCTCTTTGATTTTATTATCTACAAAAACGGAGATTACCGCTTCTCCCGGCACGTTATAATAAAAACCTTTCTTCTGTTTTGCCTCTTTTTTTGTCTCTTCAGGGATAGTTTTATAACTTCCTTTTATGCTGATATATATAGGGTTACCCATTACATCATCGGCACTTTTCAAGCCCTCGTCGGTACTAATTCGGGCAATCACATAATCAACCTCATCTTTTGTCGGGGTGATAAAATAGCTCTTTGTTTCTTCTACAACAATACGTTTTCCAAGAAACAACTCAAGTAATTCCGCCTCTTGTTCATCCATCTCTTTGAGCATTGCTTTCAAAGCAGTACCATCAGGTAAGACTTCTAATTCAGCTCCGATTATAGCAGCTCTATTCTCTCTAATTTCGTAAATCTGCTTGGCGGCCATCTCTGCCATTTTCGGAATAGAAGAAGATACAAGTGCCTCCTCTTTCAGGCAAGAGAAGTCGAAAGAGTCCGATTTTCTTTCTGCGATTTTACCTTTTTTTGATGCTGATTTATCAATTTTTTCACCATCATATCTCTCTTTATCTCTTTGATGTGGAGCTCTAAAATCCGAAGATATATTATGTGGATCTACGGAATGTGATGCTTTTGGAATATTTACTCCTTTTATCAAACATGAAGAATAGAAAGAGATATTATTTGCCCATCCTTTCTTATCGGGTAGAACTTGATACATTTTACTTTCATCTACAACCGGTTTCGTACCTATAGTTACATTCGTCACCTTCCACACTGCAGACTCGTGACTTATAAAATTTTTAACAGCCAAATATCTTTCGGCATATTGATAAAAAGGACCCGGTATTTCTCTCACACATTGTGCTTTAACTTCAACCACCACCTCCGTTTTAGGAAGGGCATACACTATACCTTGAGGCCTTGTACCCGGTGTAAAACGAGTAACATTTGTCTGTGCCGCAAGCATTAAAGCAGCACATAAGGCACATAGAAATAGAAATAAACGATTCATATATTTTTCTAATTTAATCAACATACAAAGGTACAAAAAAAATCTTAGTTTCAATATGCTAGTATAAAATTAATCAAAGTACCGCCAAACAGCCCAAAAAATTACAACCTCACAAAAAAAAGGGATTGAAAATAATTGTATAAACAAATAAAAATTCATACCTTTGTAAGTGTTATTGACAACAACACCTTTTTCTATATATTACTCAAGCGGATTAAATTTCGCTTATTTAAGTTATATGCCTTAATGATAACAAATAAACACACCTAATATATGACAACATTAATTAAGAACATCGGACGACTAATACAAACCGAAAACGAGATTCGCCCTTACGTAGCCGGCGAAGCGATGAATCTATTGCCTGAAATAGAAAATGCCTATTTATTGATAGAAGATGAAGTTATCAAATCATTCGGCAAGATGGAAGAAGCCCCATCTACAGCAGATGAAGTTGTAGACGTCTGCGGCAGATATATACTTCCGTCTTTTTGCGATGGTCACACACATATAGTATATGCAGGGAGTCGCGAACACGAATTTATAGACAAAATAAACGGATTAAGTTACGAAGAGATAGCAAAGCGAGGTGGAGGAATATTAAACTCTGCCGAGCTACTTCACAATACATCGGAAGATGAACTCTACGAGCAAGCGTTGACACGCGTCAATGAGATGATTGCTTTTGGTACCGGAGCCGCCGATATAAAATCGGGTTACGGCTTATCGGTAGAGGATGAACTCAAGATGTTGAGAGTAATAAAAAGGCTCAAAGAAACGACACCACTCACTATTCGTGCCAATTTTTTAGGCGCACATGCCGTCCCTGCAAAATATAAAAAGAATCAAACCGAGTATGTCGACCTTATCTGTAATGAGATGATACCTGCAG
>SAMEA3663028__coassemble_344_pt1 | contig 19225 bp, 15 predicted proteins | sample SAMEA3663028__metabat2_high_PE_039 | metagenome-assembled genome bin SAMEA3663028 (sample SAMEA3663028) | pig gut metagenome | biome: pig gut; feature: pig-associated habitat; material: faeces | place: France | collected 2012 | reverse complement strand
ACCTCTTACCCCATGGGGTAAGAGAATGGTTTTGCACTTCGTTTGTGAATCTACACATTATTTCCTCCCCCTACTCTTCTGGGACAACTGTAAATAATAGTGCAAATTTAAACGTTTTTGGCAAGCCAAGTGAGCATAACAAAGCTTGCCCAAGTTATGCCATGGCGAAAACTAACGAACGAAAAAGTGAAGTGGCAAAGCTTGTTATTCCACGGCTGTATAAATTGATAACATTTTGAAGTTTAACTTTATTGAAATCATAAAGAATATTCCCACCCCCCTAAACAAACTTTTTTGGTAGAAGATCTTATAACAATAACCCATGTCTTTATGAAGGCTTTAGAAGAGTATATTGATTATTATAACAATAAAAGAATTAAAAACCGATTAAAAGGAAAGAGTCCGGTGCAATACCGAACTCTTTCTCATATCGTAAGGCTTATAACTTGTCCAACCTTTTGGGGTCTCTTCATTGATATGCGGGATAAAATTATTTAGCAATCACATTAAATAGGATAATATTATTCCACTAAGTGCCAATAATTACCCTCATCATCCCTAAATATTGTCAAACCTCTTCCATGCTCTACTTCTACAAACAAACTGTCATCTCGATTAATTGTAATTGTAGTAGGGAAACAAGTATTATAAATACAATCTTTATCAATACAATCACATCCCTTTTGACCTGAAAATAAAATATTATTATTTTTATTGTAAAAATCGGAATTGTAATCTACTCCTCCTAAATCTACATTTTTATCACTATGTATGGATGTAAAGATATTAAAATTTATATAAATATCCTTGGATTCATAGCAAACAAATTTTGATATATTATCCCAATAAAAAATATGGTCATAATCATCATCGTCAAAGGATAAAAACCGTGATGGAGCTAAGCAAAAAATAGATTTATTTATATAATTATGAGTTAGCTGCAATAATATAGTATCTAAAATACCATTCTTAATAGCAGTAAAAAGAAATGTATCTCCAACTTCATTTGGTAAATAATTATCCAAATACTCTATTGAAACATATTTTTCTATACTATCATATTCAATGCTATCATATGGATTAGTAATAGTATCACCAATAGTATCATTTGTAATAATAGGCGGATTCGGTACCCGAGGAGGACAACCTATAAACAGTGTTGACACAAAAAGTAAAATCAACAAAATATTTAATATCTTTTTCATATCACATTATTATTTATTTGTTAATAATCAATTTATACAATTTTGAAATGTTATTTCCTTGTAAATAAACAAAATACACACCAAAAGGTAATGTATTTAGTTTTGAAATAATATTATTTGAATTATCACTAATTATGAGTTTACCATTAACGTCATAGGCATATGCATAACAAGAATTATTTAATAGAATATCTTTAAACGCATCAATATTATGAATAATATTTTCGTCTAAATTAGTTGATTCTTTACCATATTGTATTATCGGATCATCTTTATAACCTCCAAACATTAACAATGAAGGATCTCCATAAATACAATATTTTTCTATATGACATTTATCTCTAAATCTTTTATTACAACTAAATAATTTAGAAGCTCCAACAAATAGAGGCATACCAATAGATTTATTTCTATTAGAATTTATATATAAAAAAATATATTTAGATAATTGTAAATTTAAATCCCTAAAAGAAGGCCCTGTTGAACCATAATGCAACACCCCTCCTGAATTTTCATTTAATACCCATGTTCTACCATAACAGGTTTTACTTTCTATTATTTGATTAGTAAAACAAGCGAAGGACAGTGCTATTGGTGGAATTTTACTATAAAAGTAACTATTCAATAATGAACAATATAAATAAATTGGCTTGTAAAGTAGATTTGTATCTCCATGACCAACATAAACAAACATCCATAAATCATCCATCATCTTATGTCGCAAAATACCTCTTATAGAATCTCCTTTATTTAAGAATTTCCTACCATCATAAATATCAACATTTTGATACAAATATCCTTGTAAAGTATTATGTATATCTACTATAGCTCGATAACGCTCTGCCTCAGCTTTATCATTATCACCTATATTTTTCTCTATACCGGACAACATCATAATATTGTAAAATGCCGGATAATTACTAACATTGTTTTCAAATACAATCGTTTTATTTATCACAGTACATAATTCAGAAAGAGTAGAAACCGGCCATCGCCCGACAAACATCTCCGGGAAATAATCTGTTTCTTTTCGAATTACTGCTTTATTTAAACATCCATAATACAAATCAGAATAATAATATGTTGCAGGATATGTAGGATGTTCTATATATGAAAATGAATAAGGTATTACATCATAATTACCAACCAACAATAAGTATCTTGGGCGATGCAATACATTATCATCCAAATAACGTCCTCGTAGATAATTTCTTAATACTTCTGCCGTTAATTGTGGTGCACCAGCTAAATTCTTTATTTGATTTATAGAGACTACTTCAGTTTCAAACCCTTTGGAATTTTTATGCTCAACAAATTCATCTAATACATTTCTGTATGTTTCATCTGATATTACAATAAGTAGTTTGCCTAAATAGTTCTCGTCAAAAGGGAGTTGCGTGTCTTCTGACAAAATTGGTGCATCTATAACCTCTGTAGCATCTAACATCTCGTATGCAAGAATGTCAGTCAAAGGAACATTATTTATAGGTATATCAAATGAAATTGATTTAATTATTCTAATTATTCCGGCTTGTGGATTATATTGTATAGGACGTATTTTTACCACTATTCCGGTAGTATTTCCGGTTTTAAAGGAGTAGAAACTTCAACATATTTCGTCAATGAATAATCACTTGTATAATATTGTTCTGAAAACAGAAATTCCGGTTGCTCTGCTCCCATATAATCCTGATAAGGATAATAATAACTATGTACATGATAATCTTCGTATTCACATATTATATTATTTTCTATAAAAGAATTATTATATAAAGCAGCCGGTATTTGTAGAGTAAAATTAATAGAAGGTAAATGAGGCAATCCAATACTATCTTCGTAACCTAAATATTTACTTTCCGGAAGTTGTATTTCAAAAAAATCTATGTCAGATATCGTTGTATCGTTGTATGTTAATGATTGAATATCTTGAGAAAAAACGATATTATACTTGTTATCAAAAATATTTATAATCAATGAATCTTCCAAATTTACTGAACTCTGTAGCGAAAAACCGGGAAGTTCTTTACACTTCATATATAATGAATCTTGCGCATTGATATACGAAGATATTAAAAAACAAAGAATAGTCAAAAAAAGTGTCTTTTTCATAGAGTTTTATAATTTAAAAATTCAACTAAAAATAAAAAATTCACGTTATTTGGAGGTATAGAAACAAACAACAAGAAGAGTTAAGTATCTATACCTCAAATAGTTTGAAAGCGTAAGAACAAAATAATATAAACCGAAGACTATTCATAATAGAATTATATATAATTCGCCACAACAAAAGTAATAAAAAATATTTTGAAAATAAAATAAATGGAGATAATTATTTATAGACCAACTCTCAACGGATACCTTCAAAATTAATAACTAAATTTGCACGTTTTGATTAAGCCAAGTGAGCAGAACAAAGCTTGCCTCAAGTTATGCCATGGCGAAAACTAACGAACGAGCAAGTGGAGAGACTAACTTGCTAAGGCTATCCCGAGTGAGGAGGAAGAAGACAGAATATGACGTTGAAATCACCACCAGAATGCTAAAGAAACACCTAATCCGCTTTGTCCCACATTAGTTGTAAATGCATTCTTTGAAATAAGTGCGCGATTCTTCGACAGACAAAGAGTTTCTGCAGAATAGTCATCATAATACAACTGGATAAGATATTGGTAATAAACTCCCACACTCAGCAAATAATCTCCAACCGGGAAGGCAAAATCACACCCAAGAGAGAATGGGAAACCACCTATCTCTTCAGGTCCATTATAGTAATTAAAAAAACCTAAAATAGCCGAAGAAGAAAAGTAAGGATCAAAAAGCAAGCGTGGTATAGCATAATATTTTTTCCCCATCTTTAAAGGAACTTGTAAACCAAACTTTAAGCCTAAAGAAAAAGCAGAACGCATTTTCGTTATTTCTTCTTCCTTATTAAACCATTCTTCAAAGCCTACGAAAACCTGAAAACCAACTGATAACCACTGATGTGCTTGCTCCCAGCTAAGACCTATATTCTGATTCTTGCTCAACATATTAGTGTACGTCAACCGCACCAAGTTATACTTTCCGAAATCATCTACATACACCTTACTTTTACTTGGTTTAGAATTATTTGAAGACGAACTTGATGTCTTACTCACAACCGACACCACCTCGGGCGTACACTCAAGTGAGAGCGTATTAGTCAAAACATCAAGAGGCATATCAACCTGCATATTACGTAGCGAGTCAATGCATTCTTTTTCCATCTTATCCACCATTTTCGCCCAAGTCTCACCATTGATGGTAATAGCTGCGAGTCCGCTTTCTGCGAGAGTATCATTACCAACAGTAGAGATAAAGCGACTAACGGCATCAACCGGAATAGTTATACCTACGTTATCGCGCCAGAAAGCTTTATACGTATTGACGCCGACAATCTGATAAGTGTCACCTTGCTTTATAAGCAGGGGACCACCCGAGCTACCCGGATCGATTGGAGCCGTATGCTGAATATAAACGGTATTGTCTTCTTCAATCCTTAGATTGGCATTACTCACCGAGCCCTTTGTAACCTGCCAAGAAGGTTTACCTGCCAAACCGGGGAATCCGGCAGCTACGATATCCTGTCCATCTTCGATAACCTCAGTGCTCAGCTCTATAGCAGGTTGAGTACAAGAGTCCGGCAAACATACGAGCACAAGGTCCTCATTATGCGAAACTGCCTTTACTACACAATGTTCATAAACCAAAGTAGTATCTTTCAACACAAACGATATCGTTGCTTCTCGGGCATATCCAACTACATGTCGATTGCTCAGCACATAGCGACCATAATCGGTTTCTACCACTACTCCGCTACCGGTTACACCACTTTTATAAGCGCTGAGCAAACGAGATTCGCTCATAAATCCTTTGCGAGAAAACCACAATGACAAATCTCCAATTTGGTCTTTCTCTTCATCTGTATATTCTGCTTCAACGATACATACGCTCTCTCGTAATCCCTGCGCAAAGGAGACAGTTGCTACCATAAACAGCAGCAAAAGAATGCTCAATCTGGTTTTCATAATGATAATAATAGATATAAAATATATTCCTTTATCAAATAAATAATTTTTTATTATCGAAAATAAGATATTCTACTAAAAGGTGAATTTTACAAACCTATTTCATCTGATCGATAATAAACTGAAGGTCGGATGCTTGGAGCGTGCCATCGAGGATTTTATTATAAATCTCTTCATTATCTTCGAATAGTTTTGCTCTCAATTTTAATCCTTTATTACCTTCGCCCCAATCGTATTCCTCAACTTCTTCTTTATTTTTATTATAAGTGCGAATAAATCCTACTGTTTCAGCATAATCTCTGTCAAGTCGTTGAAGCAGTAGCGGTTGCCATTCTGATAATCCAATTTTACCAATTGCTGCAAGCGACTGATCCAGCGTTATAGTAAACATGAGGTCCCCGGTCTTTCTATCTATACCATAAGAATCATAGCAACGGAACACCACACACCAATCGCTCGCCATAATAGGTACACCCCACTCAGGAAATATATCCTTTTTCTCATGAACTATAAGACAATATATCGTATGTTTATCTTCCGGAAATTTTTCTCTCCAATACGTAATAAATAGAATGTCTTCGGCAGAGATTTTTCTTTTCCCTTCGTCTTCGAGCTTAACAGTAATTTTTTCTTGAAACTTAGTAGGCATCTGTACCTTATCATAGGTTTCTTCATGTCCATCACGAAACATAATCGTTGCAGGAACATAGGTTGTATTTATATAAATAGCCTGTGCTTGTATGCCTACTGCCATCAAGCATAGCAAAATAATAAGTAGAAATTTTTTCATAACAATATCTCATTAATTTTGTATAACATCATTATTAGCTATCAAACGCTACGAACCATATTCCCGGCAGTTCGTTGCGCTAATCAGAATAAAACTACATATCACCCCCTATCGAATAAGTTAAATATGAGGTAACATCTATTAAAATCGCCTACAAAAATACAATATTTATTTTACACTACAAAAACATATCCAAAGCTTCAATAATTTAATAATTAACAAACATAAGTAGTACAACACTATAAATTGTATCCTACAAAAAAATAACGCTAATCCGGTAACTCACAAAGGAATAACCCGGTTAGCGTTATCATAAAAAAGGGGAAAAGCTACATAATAGCATTAAGCAAAGCAACTACTACAGAGAAGGTATGCTTTGGCGCCTCTTTAAAAAACTGCTCGTATTGTACGAAATTATCATCATGTTCACCCGGTGTATCGCTAATAATACGTAGTGAAATAAAAGGAGTATTGTAAATAAAACAAGTTTGCGCACACGCGGCACTCTCCATGTCAACAGCAAGCACATCCGGAAAATAGTTTTTTATTAATTGTATTTGATATACATCGGTAATAAACTGATCGCCGGTACAAATAAGTCCGAATTTAAGCTTCTCGTTATCAATAGTTTTTGCAGCAGATATTAGTTTATCATCGGCATTAAAATATAGTGGAAAATCTTGCACTTGCCCCCTATGTCCGGCTCCACACCACACATCATGATAGCAACATTGGAGGGCAACGACAATATCACCTTGATGGATGTTAGCCCCAACACCTCCGGCAACACCCGTATTAATAATATATTTCGGCGAGTAATACCGTATTAATTCTACCACACCAAGAGCGGCATTAACTTTACCAATACCGAGTTTCATCAAAACAATTTTCACATCTCCCTTCTTACCTTCAACAGCATGAAAACCATTAAGATTAACAATACCGGGTTTGTCAAGTATATTCATTACCATATCGAACTCCGATTGCATGGCAACGACAACAGCAATTGTATTCATAGATAAAAAAGAAATAATTAATATCCTAATATTTTAAGCATTGATTTATATGATTGCTCCTTCGCAAAAAGTTTTGTAAAGTACTCACCGTTTTCATCAATATCAATAACGACAAGTTTCGGACCCGGAATAAGGCAATGCTGTATTCCACCATACCCACCAAGGCTCTCTTGATAAGCACCCATGTGGAAGAATCCCACGTATTGCTCCTCGCCTTGTTTTATTTTTGGCATAAAGACAGCATTAGAATGCGCCTCTGCATTATAAAAATCCTCGGAATCACATGTAAGACCACCAAGGTTTACACGTTCGTATTCTGAATCCCAATTGTTGACGGCGAGCATAACAAAACGCTGGTTAATACCCCAAGTATCAGGGAGCGTAGTCATAAAAGAAGAATCAATCATATTCCACTTCTCTCTATCATTTTGTTGCTTTTGGTTAACAATACTATAAAGCATAGCGCCGCTCTCACCCACGGTATAACTGCCGAATTCGGTAAAAATATTCGGTTCCGGAACGCCGTTATTCATGCAAATATTTTTGATTTGAGCAACGATTTCCTCTATCATATATTCGTAATCGAACTCGAAGTCGAGATGTGCTTGAATCGGCATACCGCCTCCGATATTCAAAGAATCCAGATCCGGACAAATTTTACGCAACTCACAATATAAATTCACTGCTTTTGAAAGTTCATTCCAATAATAAAGAGTGTCTCTTACACCGGTATTTACAAAGAAATGTAGCATTTTCAGTTTTACATGAGGGTCGTTTTGAATGCGATTTTTATAATAAGGAATAATATCATTGTATCTGATACCGAGACGTGAAGTGTAAAAATCAAATTTAGGTTCTTCTTCTGAAGCTATCCTAATACCGACATTCATCACTGAATCTTCCGACTGTTTAAACAAATCAAGTTCCAACTTATTATCCAAAATAGGAATTACATTAACAAATCCTTTTGCGATAAGATTTTGAATATTTTCCACGTATTGAGGACGTTTAAATCCGTTACATATGATATAAGTATTAACATCGAGATTACCCGAATCATGCAGAGATTCAAGAATATTGATATCGAAAGCGGAAGAGGTTTCGACATTTACTTTATTTTTAAGCACTTCCTCCATAACGAAAGAGAAATGGCTACTCTTAGTACAATAGCAATAGTTATAATCTCCTGCATAATCCACCTTAGCCATAGCAACATTAAACATGCGTCGAGTACGCTGAATATTAGCTCCAATTTTAGGTAAATAACACAATCGAAGAGGAGTACCATACTGCTTAATAATATCCATCAACGGAATACCAAACCACTCTAACTGACCATCTTCCACTGTAAATTCATCATTCGGAAACTCGAATGTTTGCTGAATCAAATCAATATACTTATTCTTCATTTTTTAAATTATTACAAAAGCAATTCACTTACATTGAATAAAAAATGTAGATGTAAATCACTTACATTTTAAAACAAAATCACACAATTTAAAAACGGATGCAAAGGTATATATTTATCATAACATAGCCAAATACTAAAAAATAAAAAAACAAGAAAGGGATGTGATTATTCATATCAACATCCCTTTCTCTTAAGTTAAGACAATAAATCTATTTCAAATTAGATTATCTCATGTAAACAAAGTAATTAAAATCTATATAATCATACTAAATTAAAAACAATAACGTAGCGACAATGCTAATTTCCAATCAAACAAAGATACTAACAATACATTTTCAGGGAAATACATAGTTCCATAGCCAGGACGAAAATCTAAAGAAATTCCTAAAGGGACATTAGAAAATGCATATTCACAACCAACAATAGCATTGACTCCGGTCTTTGCAAAAACATCATAGGTATAGTAGTCGACTACCATACCGACACTAACACCCCCACCTACAAAAAAAGTCCATTGATTTTGAAATTGTCTATTAAACAAAAAATTTTGATCTAATTCAAATCCCCATAATGACATTGTTCCATTAGCTACTTTATTTAAATCTCCATCTTGAATTAAACATGGCGACTTATAAAAAGGAAAACCTATTTCAGATAATGTAGCAAAAGAATTTGAAACAATTCTTTTATAACTAAACCCATTAAAACTTCCAACTACAACACCAAATTCATTATTCTGGGATGATACATTTACATGAATTAACATTAATAAAATGCTAAATAATATCCATTTTACACTTTTCATATTCTAAATTTTTATTGTATATTAGGGTAAGTATAATATTCTCTTTTTGTCACAGAAAGCACAAATAAGAAGATGGTCGATAAATTTTACATCCATCTACTGCTGTATCTCTTACACGACCATCATCATCTACATAAGTAACCGTACTATTTTCTATAATATCAAAAATCCAGTCTCTATCAAGTTGTTTTAATGCCATTAAATCATCTCGTGAGAGACACCTTACTACATCAAGTGTGTTTTGTAACATCACACCATCATAACTAACGATTGATTCTACTATTTCACTTTGTAACTCATTGTGCTCTTTACAACCGAAAAAAGCGGGCACAATCAAAAGTGATAGCAAAATTCTTTTCATTGTGTGTCTAATTTTAAATTAAAAGTTTTTATTAGGATTTCGATTGCAAAATTAGAAAACTGACACCTATTGCGCAAACTTTTAACAGTTCAAAATGCTTAGAATTTTCATTTTATTACAAAATACAAAGGGTTGAATATAAAACATTTACATCGTAGCCACAAGTATTTAATGTTAAATAACCGGATAATTCAGGGTAATATCGCAAAAATAATTTCAAATGATAAGTAAAATATTTTAGTGCATATACTCTTATTATATCCTAATTTCAAATATTTATTGTACCTTTGTTGGCGAAACCAAACATACACTATTCATGAAAAAAATAATCTATTTATTATTACTCATATCTCTTTATTGTTGCACAAACAAAGACAAATCAATTGACGAATCTATTCTATACCGCAACTACGAAAGTATGGCTTATAATAATTGTGAAGACTTTAATATAGATAGTCTTCAAATACTTTCTATGTACTATAAAGAAAATAATATTTCAGATAAATATTGCTATTGCAACACGTTAATGGGATGTTATTTTTGTGGAATCGAAGAATACGAAAAAGCCTACAAAGTTCTTAAAGAGGCAGAAAACATTATAGAATCATATCCGGAATTAGCTCCTACATTATATTATCATTTATTCGAAATTTTCAAAAATATCAATACTACAATTGCCAATTCTTATTTACAAAAGACATATAATCAATCTATTATACATAAAGATTCAGTTTATCTGAGTCTGTATTACTTCACTTTATCTTTAGAAAAAGAAGATAGTGCTGATTTTTACTTTCAAAAATGCACTAACCTTTTAAAAAACTACGAAAATACTTCAATATACGATTTTATAAACGCTAATTGGATTATTAATCATAAATCCTCTGCTGATATCATAACCAATGCAGTTCCTTACTTTAACAAATACAATGATTATCATGTACTGAAAAATATAATATCTTCTTATATTGAATTAAACAATTTAGATTCTGCAACTTATTATCTAAACATATTAAGCACATTCCCAAAAGACAAATTAAACTATCATATTCTATTATCAGAAAAATATAAAGCAGAGAAAAAATACGACTTGGCTTACGAAGAATTATGTAATGCTAAGTCATTAAGCGACTCTATTATTGAATATAAAACTTCTTCAATATTAGAGACTTGGGAAAATGATTATAGCAACAAAAATAACATAGAAAAGGAAAGAAATAAATTTTCAATCCTTCTTACAATAATTATTATTACATTAGCAAGTATTATAATAATCCTAATTATAAAACTCTCTCGTTATAAAAGAAAAGTCACAGAACTATCATCAACACTATCCGATAAGAAAAAAGAAAACACTAATTCTACAATATACTACATTGTAACTTCTATCTCAAAACTAACTCTAAAAGAAGACCAATTAATTAATTTAGGATTAGAATTAATGCACAGTCCTGATTGTGACTTATCAAAAACAGAATTGCTAGTACTTTGGTTACTTACTTTCAACTACTCCAGCCAAGATATAGCCAAAATATTAGATATATGCAATAATTACGTATATCAAATTAAGTCAATGCTAAAAGGCAAAGGTGTGAAAAACGTTGAAGACGCTAAAAACCTATGCATTGAATATATCATCAAAAAAGGACGTTTATCATAGACAATTTATTCACCGAAAAAATTCGGTGAATAATTTAGTTATTCACCGAACATATATAAAAAGTCTGAAACCATATTGGGCTTCAGACAATTTTATAGTACGCCTATACGGAATCGAACCGTAACCAAGGGAACCGGAATCCCTCATTCTATCCATTAAACTATAGGCGCAAAAAAATCACTTGTTTTTAACTCCGTGAGCAGATAAACAAAGGATAAAATTTAAAATGGGGTTGAACCGACAAGAAGGCACAACCCCATTGTTATTTATAATTAGAATTCAGATAAAGGCTCCTCAGCTACAGGGGGTTGTGGGTTATTATCTTTATTCTCTACATTATCATGACGCTCAGGACGAGGGCGACGTTCGTCTCTACGTTCGTTACGATCTCCTCGTTCAGGACGTGGACGGCGTTCATCTCTACGTTCATTACGGTCTCGACGATCTCCTCGTTCTGGTCTTTCTCCTCGTTCAGGGCGCGGACGGCGTTCTTGTTCTACATAGCCTTCCGGCTTCTCCTTCAACACTCTTGCAGAGAGTTTGAATTTACCGGTTTTATCGTCTATTTCAAGTAATTTAACGTCGATATAATCACCCTCTTTAATACCGGTCTCTTCCATTGTCTCAAATCTACGCCAATCTATTTCAGAGATATGTAACAATCCTTCTTTACCAGGCATAAATTCTACAAAGCAACCATAAGTCATAATAGACTTAACCTTAGAATGATAAACTTCACCCACTTCAGGAATAGCTACAATAGCTTTAATCATAGAAAGTGCTTTATCTATGCTCTCTTTACAAGTAGCGGCAACTTCTATTCTACCACCTTCTTCTACCTCTTCAATAGAAACAGTGGCTCCGGATTCAGCTTGGATACCTTGAATGATTTTACCACCAGGGCCAATAACGGCACCGATAAGCTCTTTCGGAATCATCATAGTAACCAATCGTGGGGCATGAGGTTTAAGGTCAGGACGTGGAGCAGGAAGTGTTTCTTGTATTCTATCAAGGATATACATACGGCCTTCATGGGCTTGACGAAGTGCATTCTCAAGAATTTCGTAAGTTAATCCTTCCACTTTAATATCCATTTGAGTAGCAGTAATACCATCACGAGTACCTGTTACCTTGAAATCCATATCTCCAAGATGGTCTTCATCACCGAGGATATCACTCAATATTGCATAGTTCTTACCCATATTTTCTGAAATAAGACCCATAGCAATACCTGAAACAGGTTTCTTCATCGGCACACCGGCATCCATAAGCGCAAGACATCCTGCACATACTGTAGCCATAGAAGAAGAACCGTTACTTTCCAAAATATCGGAAACTACGCGTACTACATAAGGGTAGTCGGCAGGAATCATTGGTTTTAATGCACGAAGAGCCAAGTTACCGTGACCGATTTCTCGGCGACCTACTCCGCGAGAAGCTTTTGCTTCACCTGTAGAGAATGGAGGGAAATTATAGTGTAAAATAAATCTTTCTTTGCCGGTAATAAGGGCTTCATCAACAATCTTTTCGTCTAATTTTGTACCGAGGGTAACAGTACAAAGTGACTGAGTTTCACCACGGGTAAAGATAGAAGAACCGTGAGGGCCCGGGAGGTAACCGACTTCAGACCAAATAGGACGAATTTGTGTGGTTTTACGGCCATCAAGACGTTTACCTTCATCAAGAATGCAACGGCGCATAGCCTCTTTTTCCACATCATGATAATATCTATCAATAAGAGCGCCTTTTGTTTCAAGCTCTTCTTCTGTAAAGTTTGCTTTATATTCGTCTACTACAGCGGCAAAAGCATCAGAGCGAGCGTGCTTATCAGCATTACATGAAGCGGCAACTGCGTATGCTTTATCATAAGTTTTTTCTCTTACATCTTTACGAAGTTCTTCATCATTCTCTTCATGGCAATATTCACGTTTCACTGTTTTACCTGCCTCTTCCATCATCTCAAGTTGCGCCTTACAGTGAACTTTAATAGCTTCATGAGCAACTTTAAGACCTTGAAGAAGGTCGGCTTCGGAAACCTCTTTCATCTCGCCTTCCACCATCATAATATTGTCGATAGTAGCGGCAACCATAATATCCATATCGGCGTTTTCGAGGGCTTCGAAAGTAGGATTTACGACATACTCCCCATTAATACGGGCAACACGCACTTCGGAAATAGGGCCATGGAAAGGAATATCTGAAACAGCAAGAGCGGCAGAGGCAGCAAGGCCTGCAAGAGCGTCGGGCATATCAACGCCGTCGGCTGAATAAAGGGTAACATTAACAAAAGTTTCGGCATGATAATCATCCGGGAAGAGAGGGCGCAAAGCGCGGTCTACAAGTCGAGAAACAAGAATTTCATAATCACTGGCTTTGCCTTCACGACGAGTAAAACCACCCGGGAAACGGCCATTAGAGGCGAATTTTTCTTTATAATCGACAGAAAGGGGCATGAAATCTGTGCCCGGCACGGCATCTTTGGCACTACATACTGTGGCCAACAACATTGTATTACCCATCTTAAGCATCACGGCTCCATCTGCTTGCTTGGCAAGTTTGCCGGTTTCAAGGGTAATAACGCGTCCATCACCGAGTGTGATGGTTTTGGTAATAACGTTCATAAATATATTTTTTATATTGTCTCAAAAAAATTTCTCGCAAAGGTACAATTTTTTTTTGAAATTCACCTCTTTATTAATATAATTTATTAATCAACAACCTCTTTTTTCAACCGAAATCATTATTCACGTATAAATCAACTCCTACTATTTAGTGAATTACATATTAATTTTCTTTATGAATGGGCTTTACTTACAAATTATTATATTCTGTAAAATCCTTAATAAATGTAAGTAACATTTTTTTGCTTGCTACTTCTCCGATAAGAAACGCTTATTTTTTATGCACACTTTACAAAAAAATGAGTTTTTTTTCGTTCTCAATAGAACGATTATTTTTAACATATAACAAAAAAAGTACGTTTATAAAATCGATTTTATGCTTAAAAACATAGCTTTTCAGCATCAATTATATAAAACTTGCAATTTATAAGTACATATAAAACTCTATAATACAGGATATTGGATAATGTAAAAAATACTTTAAGTGTTTTTATAATTACGATTTATAAAATTTTACGGAAAAGATGTTCTTAAATATGTATTTTTTTTCTTGAATATTCATGATATTGTTGTTACTTTGCATCGTAAAAACATAAAACTAAAAGCTTAATCTTTTTTACCTTAAAAAACTAATACTAGAAATTACCACTAAAAAAGGCTCTTTGTGAAAAGAGCCTTTTTTATTTCTTATTTAATTATTTTTATAATCACATCATTATCAACATCTCTTACCAAGAATACTCCACACTCATCTTTTTTAATAAAGTCGGAATATTTTCCTCTCCAAACTTCAACTCCAAGAATAGTATAAACAATTACATTCTCGATTTTATTGTCAAGAAAAATATTATCTGTTGGAGCAGGCACGGAAACATTAATCAAAGTAGAAACGGAATCTTCGTATCCCGCATCAAGACATCTACCCATTTTTAATATTACTTGAAACGTACCGGAATTCGAAAAAGTATGTTCTACCGATGGCAAATCGGAAGAATTACCATCACCGAAATCCCAATAGAATGTAGTAGCAAACGGGGTTTCAGATTCGAATAGATATGTAGATTCCGACACTGCTGTTATTTTCATTTTTGCCGTTAATGAATCACGCTGCCAATCCTCATAATGATTATATACCACACTGTCGACAGCCTGCTTGATTAACATCATTTCGTTTTCAGAGATGCCGGGATTATACTTTATTGCATTCGGAGAATCTTTAAAAAGCATTGAATAAAAAGTAAGCGCCGCAGCATAACTTCCTGATAATGAGGGGTGACTGCCATCTGTTTCATATAGCTCAATAGAAGGGAAATTCCGTCGTATATATCTCCACACTCTACCGACGGGAGAAACTGCGGTATTAAAAGAATCTTTCATAAGCATATAACGAAGACAGAGCATACTATCCATACCTTCATAGGTTGACAATACCGGGAAATAAACTCCGTTAGCCGCGTCCCCGTTTTTTCGCCCCCACGTCATATAAAACATCGGCAGTACACAATCATTGTATTTATATATTGTATCTACAAGCATTTTTGCCCAAGGGTATACTTCTACTTCAAATTGCGAATCGGGGAAAGAGGGCAATTGTGATTGCTCTTGCAGCACCACAACATCCCAACCTCCGTTCTTAATTTTTTGCATAGTAACGTTATTACAATGATTTTGAAAAGTAGCTCCACCGGGAGTACTACTCTCTACTATTATTTTCTTGCCTGTAGTAAGCGATATCTCTTTTATCATTGCGGGCAAATCGTTGACATATGTATAACTATTGCCCACAAACAATATCCTATATTCGTTCTGTGAATAGAGATTAGCATAAAATATTATACAAAAAAGCAATAAAATCGCTCTTATTCCATAAATCACTCTCATAAATAAATTCTTTAATTGATTAATTAATACTGACAATTTTCTCGTCTTGTTTTTTCTATCATTGCACTGACTTAATTTACAAGAACATGGTCATATAAACAGGTATGTAATCTACGCCATTTTCTCGTTTGTAATCCTTTGTGTAAATGACATATTTATTCATTATTCGATCTGAGAACTTAGTACAAAACTCATCCAATGATTTGTGGGACTTATATCCGGATGATTTAACTTCAACAGGAGAAATTTTATGCTTCTCAGTGATGATAAAATCAACCTCATAGTACTTCTTGCCATCTGCATAAGGTATAGTATGATAGAATAAATTCTTCCCGGTTGCTCTTAACATTTGGGCAATCATATTCTCATATACATATCCAAGATTAGTACTTAGTTTATCGCTGAGTAATTTCTCGTATATAATGTTTTCCGTTATATCACTATCCTTGAATGCTAATGTAACGAATAGACCGGTATCAGAAGCATACATCTTAAAATACTCAGGATTCTTGGTAAGAGCTAACCCTACATTTGGATCATCCGAATGAAATGCGATATTGGTTGTCATTGAATCCTCCATATCTTTTACGATATTGATAACTCTATCCACTTTCTCTTCCGGTATGGCATTTCCAACTTTATAGCGAGATGTATTCCTGCTTAATTGAGCCGGTATAGCATCATACATAGCCTTTGCTCGTCCTGAATCATCAATCTTGCCGAAATCCTCCTCATACAAAGCAATAATGTCTCGTTTAGTTAAATCCACCGCAGTAAAATTGTTGGTTTTAATGTATGCAGCAACAGCTTGAGGCATACCTCCAACAAGCATATATAAGCGGAAATCACGCATAAGTTTCCTATGAGTAGCATCACCAAGAGATATCTTTTTCTCAAATGCACTACGCAACAGCGGTATGGTTGCCGTATCACCTAATGCCCATCTGAACTCCTCATAGTCCATTGGAAACATATCAACCTTTGTCTCTTCGCTTGGAATGATGATGTTTTTACTTTTAGATCTTACAGAAATTAAAGAGCCTGTTTCTATATAATCATACCTATGGTCCTTTACAAGGTGCTTGATTGCTTGTCTTGCTAATGGTTGCAACTGTACCTCATCAAATATAATAACGGACTCTCTTTCATGTAATTCTACCTGAAAGATAAATTGCAATCTGATAAAAAGGTAATTCAGGTCGGATATATCATTGAATAAATCACTTACCTCTTTAGATACTTTAGAAAAATCAATTAATATGTATGACTTATACTCATTTCGTGCAAACTCCTCAGCAATAGTTGATTTGCCAACGCGACGAGCTCCCTGAATAAGTAATGCAGTATCCCCATTACGCTCTTGTTTCCACTTGAGCATAGTGTCATACATCTTTCTCTTAAAACGAATTATATCCTCTGCCATAGTCTTTGATTTTGATGCAAAGATAAGGCTTTTCTTATTTTCCACCAAATTTTTTAACTCGAAATGCCGTTTTCCACCAAATTTATAATACAGTATTTGCCGTTTTCCACCATTTTTACATATAATAAAGTGCCGTTTTCCACCATTTTTCAGCAGTTCGTTACTCAGAGCCGGCTTATTGAAACGATACAATTATTTCCGACAGTATGGGAAAGATGCTCTGTTGCTGACAGTTTTGGCTTACAATGTGGGGCATTCACGTTTGCTTGTCTATGGCAAACGCCCGAAGAGTAACCTTATCAATAAAATAGAGCCCGGCGACAGGGATATTTACAAAAAGTACATATCGCACCATTGCTACAAAGGCAAGCCTATCCCCGACATCGAACGCCGCAGAAAAAGAGAGTTTCAATTGCTATATATCCCGTAGCCGTTATTTAAAGAGCCTTCCATTAAGCAATCGGAAGAAGGCTATTATTGTATAATCTTAAATCATTTATCACGCTTATGGCAACAATTAAAGTAAAACTACGCCCGTCATCAGTCGTAGGGCGTGCAGGAACTATATTTTATCAAGTAACTCATCGCAGAGCAACACAACAGATAACGACCAATATCAGATTGCAGCCTGACGAATGGGATGCAATCGGTGAACAGGTTATTGTAAGTGTTGCAGACAAGAGCATTATTCAGAATCGTATAGATAGTGATATTGCACTATTGAAACGAATTGTCAAAAACTTGGATAGTAGCGGAGTGTCCTATTCTGTTGGAGACATTATTAAACGCTATAAGTCTCCAGAATGTCATGTGTCTGTATTAGATTTTATGAAGAATCAAATACGGTTGATGCGTAATGCTAATCGCCTGGGTACAGCCCTGAACTATGAGAAAACGATGAAGAACTTCGCCGAGTTTCTTGGTGGAGTCAATCTGCCATTTTCGGCAATGACGGAACAACTTATTGCGGACTATAATGCCTTCCTTGTGCAGAGAGGGATGGTTAGGAACTCTATTTCATTCTATATGCGTATTATGCGAGCCGTTTACAACAAGGCGGCAAGACAAAAACTTGTTGAACAATCACACCCATTTACGGAGGTCTATACAGGTATTGATCGTACACGCAAGCGTGCTGTTTCAGAGTCTGTAATATCGCAGTTGTATAAACTCAATTTGGCAGAAGGGACTCCTCTTGCACTTGCAAGAGATATATTCATTTTCAGTTATTGTACCCGTGGAATGGCATTCGTAGATATTGCCTATCTGAAGAAAGAGAATATCCAAAACGGAGTAATATATTATGCCCGCCGCAAAACAGGGCAATTATTGAGTGTGCGTATAGAGCCAAGTATACAGCGAATAATTGACCGATATTCATCTGCATTATCACCTTTTGTTTTCCCGATATTAACTTCAACAGAAACAAAACAAGCGTACGAAGAATATCAAGTCGCAATCAACAACCATAATAGACAATTGAGACGACTGTCAAAGATGTTGCCTGCCGGTTGTAAATTGACTTCATACACCTCTCGCCATAGTTGGGCTACTGCTGCGAGAAATCACAATGTGCCCATATCTGTCATCAGTGCTGGTATGGGACATACCTCTGAACAGACTACGCAGATTTATTTAACAATGTTGGAAAACTCGGTGATAGATGATGCCAATCAAGTAATTATCAGGTCATTATTGGAGTAGTTCCACAAAAGAACTATAATACGACTGCAAAGATAAACAAAAAAGTTCAAACTAATATAGAAATAGACAATTATTTTTTCTTTAATAACAAATTCAATGACCTTATAGAATAAATTTACATTCAATGAGTTATGAAAAAGTTTTCATTTTAACGAAACAAATCGTTTTCTTTTGCTCGTTTTGTAATTTTATATAAATCAGTTTGCTATGATTGAAAATGATATAAAAATATCAGTAAACGATTTTGCATAATGTTTTAAATCAGGTATTTACTCAATACTTATAGTTCTTTTGTGGAACTA
>SAMEA3663028__coassemble_303_pt1 | contig 20913 bp, 19 predicted proteins | sample SAMEA3663028__metabat2_high_PE_039 | metagenome-assembled genome bin SAMEA3663028 (sample SAMEA3663028) | pig gut metagenome | biome: pig gut; feature: pig-associated habitat; material: faeces | place: France | collected 2012 | reverse complement strand
CACAAATATAGGCATGACTCGTACCTATTGATGTTTTAATAGCCGGAACCTCTACAAGGAAAGTATCTATATCTTCACAACTTCCGGTAACGGTGCGTAAGAGAACGTTGAAAGTATCACCTTCGTTTGGAACGACAAGGGTTGGATTTTGCTTAGTACTTGTGCCATAAGGACCAAAATCCCAGAAGTACTCATCAATAGTCACACCACGATCTAATATCTCTTGACCTTGTAAGTATTTATAAACAGCACTTTGATTATTGATTGTCACCTCATTAATACAATCATGTGGGGTTGGAGTAAATGTAGCTATGGATTTTGGCAAACGAGGCACTGTATAAGCTTTTAGAGTAAAGTAGCAGTTATGGTCTTCCGGGAATATCATATCCACGCAATAAGAGTTGGTATCATTTGGTTGGATGATAAACTCGCGTTCGTTGCTTATCTCCGTCTTATTAGGGTCGTTCATCAAGTACCATTTATAGTCGAATCCTTCTGGAACGACAAATTTATCAGGGGTGAAACCGCAACTAACTCCCTCAATAGAACCCTTTGTACAATCGAGGGCGAAATAGGCATAACCGAAGTGATAGTTAGCATAACAAGAATAAAGTGTTAACTTAACTTTTACGGTCTGACCAACATAAGGTTTCATATTGATACCGAGAATTTGCCAATCGAGGTATTTGATAGGGCAATCAAGATTTACCAACCCATCGTTAGGTGTCGGCATATAAGTTTTCCAACCACGTGTATTTCCAAGCTCTACGTCTTTAGCATTGAAGTCAACCTCGGTACAAGGAGAGAGAAGTGTATTACGCGGACCGAGTATCTCAACGTGAATACGTGTTTGATGATCAGCTGGGTGAAAAGAAGCATATTGAAGCACTGCTGCATAATGCAAAATAAGTAATTCTGCATCCGGAGAAACTGTATAAGTATAAGTTATTGATCCGGAAGGTGAATTACCTTCTGTCCAGTTACTCAATCGCACTGAAGCTAAGGCACCGTCAGGCACTGTTTTTAAGTCGTAACCTGTCAGACGGTCGTACTCATCAGCGAGATAATGTATAGTATGCATACTCTCTATTGAAGCATATCCATGATCTTTTACTTGTACATTAGCATAAGGATTTGCAAAGCCACCCCAAGTACAAGTAACACCCGGTGCATAGAAATTCATATAGTCGAGGCAGTGATTTGAAGGGTCGTAAAGCAAGAAATCACTCTTCTCTACCCAGTGACTGGTATCGGTAGGACATGTTGCTCGAACTTTAAAAGAGTAAAGACCCTCCGGAATAGCACCATAAGGTATTGTATAAGTATTTCCCTGAATATTGCGAACTATAGTAAAAGAAGTATCAGTGGAACTATTTGTAATAAAATACATCAAATCGTAAGTTGTTGCATTACCCGTCCAAGAGACAGTAGCACCATTATTAGCCTGATTGACAGCAGTTACCGCAGAAGGAGCATGGTGGCAATCGGTAGGTTGCGTAACATTGGATATCTGCACATTGTCGATACAAGGACCCGGATTTAACGGAGTAGTATTACTTGATTTAAAAGCAAACACAATGTTATAGTCGCCGGCTGTTGCAATATTAAAAGTACCGGAGACCGTTTTCCATCCTGTTGATGTAAAGGTAGTTACACCGGCAGAATCAACAAAAGCATTTGACTTGACATAGGTAGGGAAGTCCGATCCGTTTGAAGCGGCGGAGATTGCGGTTGAAGAAGGAACAATGGCTACACGTAAAGCATCGGCATCTCCTGTAGCATTACCCTTCATCTTAAAATCAAACAAAAGATTATAAGTACCGGCTGCGAAAGTAAACAGACGATACGACACTATTACATATCCTGAGGTGGAACCGGAATAACTTGCGGTAGTACCACCATCTGTAGAGACATAAAGCGATTTTGCACCGGTACGATGCACTGCTCTACCAATAGTAAAGTTACACTGAGTAGTAGCACGTTTTTTAAACTTCCATCCGGCAGTATCCGCTGGAGTTTCAAATCCGCAAAAATACGGAAGCGGAGTATTTTGCGCAACAGACAAAATACTAAAACTCAATATAATAACAATCACAATAAGTGATTTATATTTTAACCAACGCATAGTAGGATAGACAATACTTAGATTACTCAATTAAGCAATTTACTATTAGACTGCAAATTTACAAATAATTTTTTAATCTACAACACCTTAATAAATAATAAAAAATCCCTAAGAATCATATTTTTTCTTCAAATCTATTGTATGTAATATTTTTTTTGTAATTTTGCACGAAAATAGAATTGATTAATTTCTTAAAAATAACAGTTACACAACTAACTTAGAAACAACCTATGAATATCAACGATAAAGCATATTTAGGTACATCAGAAAACAACAATTCATCAAAAATAGATCAGAAAGAACTGGACAAAATAATACAAAGTGTAGAATTTCCAGACGATTACGATGCTTTTGATGATGAATTACTAGACATGATACCTTAGTAATCATAACATAAAAAATAGGGTAAATTCACCCAAAAATCAAGTGTTAAAATTTAACACAACAACAAAGCAAGACGAAAAATAATAAGAAATATAAAATTAAAATTAAAATCAAAACTAACAAATAACACTAATAAAAGGGAAAAATGAAGAAAACACTACTCTTAGCAGTATTATTGAGTTTAAGTAGTATTATCTTTGGACAAATGATGAATCCTATTAAATGGGAAGCCAAAGAGACAACAAAAGACAACTCAGTAACAATCACCTACAAAGCCACCATAGAGGATGGATGGCATTTATATGGCACTGACATTCCGGAAGGAGGTCCTAACGCTACCACCTTTACCTACAACAATTTAGTAGGTGTAGAACCTATAGGAGAAATAAAAGCCGTCTCTCCTTCGGTAACAAAATTCGAAGAGATGTTTGGCATTGAGCTCACATGGTTTGAGAAAGAAGCGATATTTACCCAAGAATTTAAGATAAACGAAAAAGAATGGGGAATAGGCGTAAATATCTCATTTATGGGATGTAATGATGAAACATGCTATATGGGCGACCCTACAGGATTCTCCTTTGGTCCATTGGCAAACATGCCGGCAAAAGCAGAAACATCAGAGCAAGAAGACGCTGAATTAACACAAGCCGTAAACGACCTTTACACACCTGTAATCGACCAACTCAACGAATTTGGCGAGAAGACAACAACTTCAGATTCTTCATTATGGACGATATTCATTTTAGGATTACTCGGAGGTTTGGTAGCTCTCTTCACCCCGTGTGTATGGCCTATCATACCAATGACAGTATCATTTTTCTTAAAACGCTCGGGAGATAAGAAAAAAGGACGCCGTGATGCCTTTATCTACGGATTATCAATAATAATCATCTACCTTGTATTAGGTATTGCAGTTACATTAATTTTTGGAGCGGCAGCATTGAACGAGCTTGCCACAAATGCAATATTTAACATATTCTTCTTCCTACTTCTTGTTGTATTTGCAGTATCATTCTTTGGTGCATTTGAAATCACATTACCTGCATCATGGTCATCAAAAATGGATGCAAAAGCCGAAAGCACTACAGGATTCCTCTCTATATTATTAATGGCATTCACTTTAGTACTTGTATCATTCTCATGTACAGGTCCTATTATCGGTACTCTTTTAGTAGAAGCCGCACAAGGTTCTATATTAGGCCCTGCTATAGGAATGTTCGGTTTTGCACTCGCATTAGCATTGCCATTCTCAATCTTCGCAATGTTCCCTTCTATGCTTAAATCCATGCCAAAATCAGGCGGATGGCTCAACTCCGTAAAAGTGGTATTAGGATTTTTAGAACTTGCGTTATCACTAAAATTCTTATCTGTTGCAGATTTGGCATACGGATGGGGAATTCTCGACCGTGAAACATTCATTGTACTTTGGGTAGTAATTTTTGCACTTCTCGGATTCTACCTTCTTGGCAAAATCACCTTACCTCACGATGACAAATTGGAAAAAGTATCTGTAACAAGATTGATGCTTGCCATCATCTCATTCGCATACGCCATCTATTTAATACCGGGCTTATGGGGAGCTCCATTACGCTCTACATCTGCTTTTGCACCACCACTCAGCACTCAAGACTTCAACTTATACAATAATGAAGTACACGCAAATGCCACGGATTATGAAATAGGAATGCAGATGGCAAAAACACAAAACAAACCATTGATGGTTGACTTCTCCGGTTTCGGTTGTGTAAACTGCAGAAAGATGGAAGCTGCTGTATGGACAAATGATGAAGTAGCTAATTTACTTCGTGAAAACTTTGTACTTGTAACATTAATGGTAGACGATCGTACACCGCTTGCCGAGCCATTCAAAGTAGTTGAAAACGGACAAGAAAAGATATTCACTACCGTAGGTGAGAAAAACAGCTACATCCAACGCCACAAATTCGGCTCTAACGCACAACCATTTTACGTTATAGTAGACACCGAAGGAAACCCTGTTACTCACTCATATGCATTTGACGAAGACCCAGAGAAATTCGCGGAATATCTGAAAAATGCTATTAAAGAATTTGATAAATAACAATCAAATAAACTATAACTAAAAGGAGGAAAATTTTTTCCTCCTTTTTTATTACATTTTATTAGAAAAAATTGCATATCCAAAATATATAATGTATCTTTGCGAAAAAATTATTTATATATGAAAGAGAAATTAATAACTACACAGATACAAATAGCTACCTATGAGGAGTTAACCGCAGAAGAAAAAAAATTAATTGACGCGGCGAAAAATGCGACAAAAAACTCTTATGCTCCATATTCAAAATTCAACGTAGGAGCCGCAATACTATTAGACAATGGAGAAATAATAACCGGCAACAATCAAGAAAATGCAGCATATCCATCCGGGTTATGTGCAGAAAGAGTGACAATGTTTTATGCAAATTCCAGATACCCGAACAATGCACCAAAAGCATTAGCAATAGCATCGTATGCGAACAACAATTTTTTAGCCGACCCCATTACTCCATGCGGAGCATGCCGGCAATCACTTTTAGAGACTGAGGTAAGATTTAAAAACAACATAAAGGTGTATTTGTATGGAACAAAACACATATACATAATAGAAAGCATAAAAGCATTATTGCCTTTATCTTTCGACAACTCATCACTAACTTAAAAATCCACAACAATGAAAAGCAAGAAGATCAAGTATTCGGTAGAATTTAATTTTCCACAAACGGCGACAAATATTTTATGGTCAAATATTTCTACCCCAAGAGGACTTGAAAATTGGTTTGCCGACAGTGTACAAAATCAGGATAACGAATGGACGTTCACTTGGGACAAAACAACACAAAAGGCTCATTGCGTCTCAAACAGAGCAAATACACTGATAAAATTCAGATGGAATAACGACTCCAAAGACCACTATTTTGAATTCAAGCTTTTCGAAAACGAATTAGTACATATCACCACATTAATAATAACCGATTTTGCAAACGAAGATGAAATAGAAAACGACAAGCAACTGTGGGAAACTCAAATAAACTATTTAAAGCACAATTTAGGCATATAAGATAAAAAAAATGAAACGTTATCTATTATTTTTATTAATCTCACTCTCATGCATTGCATTGTATAGTCAAAAAACATACAATGTAGGTATAGTATTGAGTGGAGGCGGAGCATTAGGTTTTGCCCATATAGGAGTATTACAAGCATTAGAAGACAATGGAATATATCCTGAGATAATTTCCGGCACCAGTATGGGCGCATTAGTAGGGGCGATGTATGCAGAAGGACTTCATCCCAAAGACATTTTTGACATGATAAAAAAAGAGCAATTAAACAAAAGGTCATCAATACTCTCCCCATCACTTAGAACATCAAAGCAGGAATTAGGACTTTCAAATCACGATAACGTAACAGAAATATTAGTAAAATACATTCAACACAACAATTTCGACAGTTTACAAAAACCATTTTATCTATGTGTTACAAATCTCACAGACGGCAAAATGGTTATTCAGCACACAGGCAATAAACTCTTTGAGTATCTGTTGGGTTCCAGTAGCATACCGGGAGTATTTACTCCAATAAATATCGACGGAAAATTATATGTAGACGGCGGCATATATAACAATCTACCTGCACAGCCGATACGCAAGCAGTGCAACATACTAATAGCAAGCGATGTAAACCCTGCGCATAGCAGACCGGAAATAGAGAAAACAAGCGATGTACTATTTCGCTCACTGTCATTATTGATATACGAAAATACGATAGAAGGCAGAAAAATGTGCGATTATGTAATAAGCATCCCGGTAAACAAATTTTACAATGCAATGGATTTTGACAAGTTTTATTCAATTTATCAAATCGGATATAAAACGGGGTTGGAATTCATCCGTCAGCATCCGGAATTAAAGAAAAAAGCAACGAGAACAACAGCAAAATAATATATTAATAAACATTTGGTCAATTCAAAAAAAATATCTACCTTTGCACCCGATTTGGTAGAAATGGTCTATCAAAAGCAAATTATTAATAATCAACAATCATATTATTACTATGACTAATCATTATGAAACTGCTTTCATTTTAACTCCCGTTTTATCTGACGTTCAGATGAAGGAAGCAGTAGAGAAGTTCAAAGAATTTTTAGCAAAAGAATGTAATGCTAATATCGAGAACGAAGAACTATGGGGGCTTAAAAAGTTAGCTTATCCAATTCAAAAGAAATCAACAGGATTTTATTGCTTGCTTCAATTCGAGGCTGAGCCAAGTGTTGTTGCTAAATTAGAGCTTCAATTCCGTCGTGACGAGCGCATCTTACGCTTCCTCACATTCCGTTTAGACAAGTATGCACTTGAGTATGCAAACAAACGTATTCACAAACTTCAAAATCAGGAGGAGAAATAATTTATGGCAAACAATGCAGATATCCGTTATCTTACTCCGGTAGCAGTAGATAACACAAAGAAGAAATATTGTCGTTTCAAAAGAAGCGGAATTAAATATATCGACTATAAAGATCCTGAATTTTTGAAAAAATTCTTGAATGAGCAAGGTAAAATTCTTCCACGTCGTCTTACCGGTACATCATTAAAATACCAACGTCGTGTAGCTCAAGCCGTAAAACGTGCTCGTCACCTTGCACTTCTCCCTTATGTAACCGATATGATGAAATAATTAAAACCGGAGGAAATTATGGAAGTAATATTAAAAGAAGATGTAATAAATCTTGGCTACAAAGACGATATCGTAAACGTAAAACGTGGATATGGAAGAAACTATTTAATTCCTACCGGCAAAGCTGTAATCGCTACAGAATCTGCTCGTAAAGTATTAGCAGAAAATTTGCGTCAACGTGCACACAAATTAGCGCAAATCAAAGCAAATGCAGAAGAGCTTGCAGCTAAAATCAACGATATTACTTTGACTATCAAAGCAAAAACAAGTTCTACAGGCACTATTTTCGGCTCTGTTAACAACATTCAAGTTGCAGAAGAACTTGCTAAATTAGGCCACGAAGTAGATCGTAAAATCATCGTTATCAAAGACAACATCAAAGAAGTTGGTACTTATACTGCAGTAGTAAAACTTCACAAAGAGGTATCTGCTACTATCAATCTCAATGTTGTTTCTGAAAATAACGAAGAGGTAAACGCATAATCAAGTCGTTAGACAACAAATAAAAAAAACGTCAGCAAAATTTTATTGCTGACGTTTTTTTGTATCACGCATTATGATGGTAGAAACCGGATTTCTATTGTCTTCTCATAAAAATCAGGTAATAATCGCACAAACATCCACTATCATAAAGCAACAATAATGAAAAACCACTACTCTTGATTAGCCTTATTTTGTTGTAATTCGTTATAGCAATGGCGACAGATAGGTTCATATTTATCTGTTTCCCCCAGCAAAACCTGACCTTCTGTAGCAACAAGTCGATGTGAAATAAAAGCAGGTGCACCACAACGTACACATACGGCATGCACCTTAATAACATCATCAGCAATAGCCATTAACGCGGGCATTGGTCCGAAAGGCACTCCTCTATAATCCATATCAAGTCCGGCAACAATAACTCTACATCCATTATCTGCCAAATACTTACATACATCAACTATTGCCATATCAAAAAATTGAGCTTCATCAATACCTACAACATCCACTTCGCCTGTCATAAGCATAATATTTTGAGAAGACTCTACGGGTGTAGATGGTATTGCATTATGGTCGTGACTGACAACTTCCGTTTCGGAGTAACGAGTATCGATGCATGGTTTAAAGATTTCAACTCTTTGTTTAGCAATTTTGGCTCGTTTTAATCGACGTAATAACTCCTCCGTTTTACCTGAGAACATCGATCCACAAATAACCTCTATGCTACCCCTATGGTGTTTATGGCAATTATTAGATTCAAAGAAGTACATAATAGAATATAATTTAGTAAACAGTAAAATAAATAAATGCATATAAAACAAATAGTTATTATATGCATTTATTAAAAATTATCGTAGAACAAAGTTAGTAAAAAAAGCGGAAAATCACCACTATTTTACATTTTCTTTTAAAGCATCGGAAATAAGTTTTTTCAGCGATAATATTCGTTCGTCGGTTGGTTTACGTTTTTCCGGTTTGTACAAGGCCTTATATTGGCAAGGCACCAATTTAAATTTCATATCATCAAAATTACCTTTAACATCCAATCCGAGTCGCACCGGCAACGGACAATCGGTAAGGGAAATATGGTAATTAAAGTTATTGTCTAAGGTATGGCGTCCGGATAAAACAGCTTGCCATTTATCCATAGAGATAAGGAACGGATAAATATCTATTTCATTTCTAAACACCGTCATCTCAACAGAAAGAGAGTCGACAAGGTTTTTGGTTTTCTTACTAAACATTAGGTATTTAGCTATAGTAGAGAAAGTCTCGCTATCAAGGAGTACCAAGTCTTTACCCTCTAGGGCGGCTGCAGCTCTCAAAGTAGACATTTTCGGTTCGTACAAGGAATTCAAATAAGTTTCAGCAGCGATATGAAATTCGGCTTTGCCCTCAAAAGATTTCAGCATAGGAACTATTGTATCGACAGCGGGTATAAGGTTTATCAACTCTTTTATATCTATTTTAAGCAGATGAAAATCTAAGCCACAGAAGAGGTGATTACGACGATCGGAACGATAAAGGCCGGTAAGTTGCATTTCGGCGGCGTCGCTTGTAAAGCCCATTTGTTCAACAATAGCAACACCATCACGTATCGTAAGTTTACCATTAACATCATGTATATACTTACTATTAAAGATAGCGTTTTTTATTGAAGTATTAAGGGCGACACTCACGCCTTTAGGCACCATAAACGGGTCTCCTTCGGCAGTTTTTACATCCACAGTATCGGGTAACTGTGCGGTATCCGTTTGTGTTTGTGCGGTGTCTGACGAGCCGAAACCATTTACAAGGGCCATCAATTGGTCGACATTTGTAATATCAGAAACGAAATCCAGTTTTGCGCGAAGCAAACCTTGGTCGTCCATAAAATTCTTAAGGTTTGTAATATTACCGGAAAGATTAAAATCCGAATCATCGATTACAATACGCGACTTCTCGATGTCGAAATTATTCGGTCGGAAACGGAATTTTATTTCCGGCACTTTTACTACAGAGGCAAGCTCCGAATAGTTGATATTACCTTGATTAAAATCGACAAAAGCTTCCGGATTCCATTGGGCAAGAATATTTGTCTCTTTATCGTCATAATCTGCAGATGCATTAATAATAATCTTCTTTGTATCAACTGCAAGGAGGCGACCGAGATTCATATCAAGAGAAGAACTATTATAATGAAGTTTGATTGCCGGGTTTGACTTATTTTTTGCAGAAGGCATTATTACAATATCGCCAACAGGATTTACGACATCGAAAGAGATAGTATCCATTGCGCCATGTAATCTATCAAAATCGAATTTGCATATTGCTGAGATAAATTTTGTAGTATCTAAAAATTCTCCTAGACCAATATTGATTATAGGCTTATTCAGCTGTGCTTTAAGCATCATATTGTCAGCTACCAAATGTAAATCAGTGGCCTTTAATTCGGCTTGAGCCAACTCCTTAAAGAGAGTATTTTGTTTTTTACTTTTACTTGGTAATATAATGTCAATAACACCTTTTGTATCCTTAACCTTAATGCTGTCATTATAAACTACATCCAAATCAGCATACTGTATATTAGCAAAGGCATTAATCTTTTCGAGTTTTAAATCAATAGCATCCTGCAGGGCAAATTTTGCTTTCACGTCAGCCTTAATATCAGCATTCATATCGACAGGTAAATCGGAAGGCAACACCGGTGAGAGGTCTGACAAAGCGAGTGAAGAATTTAACTTCAAGTCACAAAGCATCTTTCCCATTACATCATCAATATTTCCTGAAGCGGAAATAGAGATATTATCCGCCAATAGAGAGAGATAATTAATTAACACGGAAGAAACTGCGGAATCATTTAAATTAACATCTGCTCTTATTGCGGTATTAATATTAGATAAAGTATAAGGAATATCAGGATATTTAACATTGCCATCTTTAAGGATAATATTTGCAGTTATAAGAGGGAAAGAATTATCGGAATAGACACCATTTGCAGTGCCGGAGATATTTATTGTACCTGAAGCAAGCAAATCTTTAACATAATCGCTATAGCAATCCGGCACTAAGGCAATCAAATCGTCTAACTTCCATTTATTGGTTTTAAAATCCACATCCATATTTACATTGCCCTTATCATCAGGCAATTGCATCATTCCATCCAAATCAACGACAAAGTCATTTACTTTTAAAGATGCATTTTTTAAATTCAGCATCAGCAAATCGAAATTCATTTCGAGTGGAGCTTCAATAGCAAGAGCTATCTCCTTTGCTAACACATCATTATTCAAAGCGAAAGTATTGTTTGGAAGTAGTAAATTTAGATTTCCAATAAAATGATTATCTTTCAAATCGCCATCAACAACGAATTTACAGGTATTTAAAAGGGCATAAATAGCTGTAGAGTCGGAATAATTTGCGACAGCTTTATCAAAATCTATTTTAGCGGAAATATTTCCATCAGCCTTATTCAATTGTGCTTTGAGTGAGGCATTCAGATTTTTAAGAGATAGATTAATACCGCTACTATTATCTACGTAAACTGCCGATACATTATCAATTACAAGAGTTTGCACATCGAGTAAATCAAACATATCGGTCAATGATGTAGAGTCGGAAGTATCTTCTTCCGTATTATCTGAAGCTATAGAAAAGACATTATAATTTGCATTTCCAAGAGAATCGACAAAGATATTAGCCTTAGAATCGGAAAGAGTAATTTTATTTATAATAATATTATCCTTAAACAAAAACTCTCTCACATTTACAGAAGCATACAAGTCTCTAACACTTAATAGAGTATCATTATCAAGAGATATAGAATCGTTGATAAGAATCAAATTAGAAACGTGAATCGAGAAATCGGGGAAAGAGGAGAAAAAAGTAAGATCCACCGTATCCAATTCAAAATCGCATGTAATATAATCCTCGGCAATTTCTCGCACAATAGGAGTTAATTTAGACGAAGTAAAGATTACATTACAAACGATAATTGCTACGATTATCACCACTGCAAGCAATGATGAAAAACAGATAGCAAATACCTTAAAAAACTTTTTCATAACAAAAAGGTATTATTCAACACGAATAAAATAATGTTTTACGCCATAGTCATCTTCATAAACTAAAGATGTATTGGTGAGTTGTGTAATATTGTATACTTTAGGGATTCTACCACCCATTTCCATTAGGTGAATTTGTGTAAGAATATTATTATCAGAGATAGACCATTCAAACTGTTGGCGTTCATCTTCGGTAACATCGTCGGCTTCATCCCAAGTATAACCACTACCGCCCTGTTCATAAACTTCATATAAAGAACCACTCTTCCAACGGCCTATAATTAAATCTTCATCGATAATAATAGTGTTGCCTCCACAATTTGACAATAGAATTGCAGTAAAAATTAAAATTGGTAAGGTAATAAAGAATCTCTTTTTCATAATTATAAAATAAAAAAGGCATATTTTGACCACGTAAAAATCAAAATAGGCCTTATATTAATAAATAAATTATTTTACGATAAATTTGGCTGCTCCGGCAGCTGTACGGATTATATAAATACCCTTATTAAGGTCTGAAATATTGATTTTATTATAAGAAGAGTAACCTTTTTTCATTCTTGCACCTGTAATTGAAAAAATCTCATAATATTCGTTATCCGGAATATTGGTATATAAGATATCTTCGGTAACGGAAACAGACAAAGAGTAATTCAAAGCAGAATTATTATTATCAGCTTCAACAGAACTGATTTTTAGAGATTGCACAGCCACATTGTTCGACACGCCATTAAAGCGAGGCAACGGGTTGGAAACAATTTTGATAAATGCTACATCCTCTTTTCCTGATAATTTAACGATATAATGGCCCGGTGCTTTAATAGAGGAGGAATAGACAATTTTGGTATCCAACACTGCGCTATCGGAATTAAGGGCATAAATAATGAAAAGAGTGTCTGCTTTAGAAGTTTTTTTATTAAAGAAAAAAGAAGAAATATATAAATCTACAGACACGGAATTAGAAGCCTCAAGCTCCGGAGATAGGATAATGTTTTTATCAGAGCCAAGGAGTAAAGCCCCGGATTGATGCCACAAATTTTGAACGGAAGATTTATTATTAGAAACAATCCTCCAATTAGCGGGAACTTCACCATTGAAGTCCGCTACCGTCAACACTTGCTGTTGAGAATTAAGTGTTGTAAATACTGAAATCAGTACGGATAAAGCAAGTATTAGTTTTTTCATATTCGATAGGTTTCTTTTAGAGAACAAATTACATATCAAGTTGATTTACAATACATTATAAATCGATAATCAACTATTACTTCAAAGTGTAAAATTAGCATTTATTTTTTATACTACAATGATTTGACTATATTTTTTTGTAATAGTTTAAATAAAAGCAATAAAAAAGGAGTGAAAGCTACTGCTTTCACTCCCAAACTATAATTAATTTATAATTATCTCAAGCAAGTAGGACGTTGAATCAAAGAATTTTTAACGTTAGCTTTTTTAGCGATAGGTTTGATATTACGTGGAGCTTTAGCCATTTCAGGAGCAGCCTCTGCAGCAGTGTAAGAACCTTGGAGAGTTGAACCGAAATGAGAAGTAAAGTTACAAGTAAAGTTAGCACCTGTTACAGTCATGCTACCGCCAGTGATGAACCAAACATCTTGGATATAACCGTCTTCAGTAGTAGTACCCCAGAAAGAATAGTAGATAATACCATTAGCAGCACCCGAAGAAGCTTGAACTGTACCATTTTCTTGTGAATCGGAAACGGTATAAGAACCAGAAGCATCTTCTGTATTTTCACTATAGAAAGAAGCGCTTAACTTATAGTTATCTTTTTCTGCTGTAAGTACCCAGCAACCATAGTCAGCTTCATAGCTCATATCGCAAGTAGTGAAAGCGATGGTATTTTGAGTAGCTTCTGTGCTTTCATATTCATATGGATCTTCTGGTACAGGCCATTCATAATCACCAACATTCATTGCGCCTTCGAAAGCAAAAGTTTCTGAAGTACCATTATCAAATTTAGCTTTCAAAGTAAGTTTAGCAACATTACCTTCGTAAGCAACAGTTAAATCACCACCTATTACATAAAGAGTAGTAGTATCAGTAGCAGTAATGTTCCTTGCATAAGTACCCATATCAACCAAATATACACCAGGGTAACCATAATCAGCAAGAGCATCATATTGATAACCGGCTAATACCATATCTTGAGTAGGAACTTCTGTACCTTGATAATCAACAACAGGATAAGTACCTGCAGGGATTTGGTTTGATTTAGCGGTAGGAGCAATAACTTGTAAGAAGATACATTTTCCTTCGCCGGAGAATTGGCCTTGATCATTTGCATCGAGAGTATTAGTCATAAAAATGTAAGAATACTCACCCCAAGGGTGATCATTGTCCTCATTATAAGAATAGAACATACCATCCCAATAATTCATTGCAGTAGATTCTTCTACTGGTGGTTGTGGAGGACAAGCAGTAAACAATACGGAAATGCTAAGCAAAGTAGCAAAAAATAACGTTAGTTTTTTCATTGTTAAATTGATTTATTAGTTAGTAATAAAATATAAATTTCAAAAAGTCAAATGTAGTAGTCATATATTTGACGTTGCAAAGGTAATAATATAATTGAATTAGACCAAGAAAAATAAAAGAAAAAATTAAAAAAAAATAACCTAAAACAAAATAGAAGTAATAATTAAGTACAACACAAAAAGTTATGTAATGGAGAACTATATGTTAAAATAAATTTTTGATAAAAAAACAAGGAATATAAGGCAATAATTCAATATAAAATAGTATCTTTGCAAACTGTGTGTCGTGTAATCAAGTGAACCATTTACATTAAACATAAACAAGTAAATATCAATCATTTACAAAGCCACATCACACATCTGACAAAAAACACAAGCATATAACAACACGCATATTATAACATATTTTCGATTATATGAATACGATTAAATTAAAAAAAGGCTTAAACATTCTGATATCAGGAGCCGCTGACAAGAAAAATGTCGGTGAAATTATTTCGCAAGAGATAGGCATAGTACCTGATTATTATGAAGGAATAGTGCCAAAAGTAGCAGTAAAAGAGGGAGACGAGGTACAAATCGGCTCACCGATTTTTTACGACAAATCGCATCCGGAATTAAAGATAGTATCTCCGGTATGTGGAAAAGTAAAAGAAGTAGCTCGTGGAGAGCGTCGTAAGTTGCTTTACATTTTAATTGAGCGCAACGGATCAGAAAACCAAGTAGAGATGCCTGCCATAGATTTTAATTCCGGCAGAGAGGCAATTCATGCAGCCATATTGGCATCCGGTTTTGGATCACTTATCCGCCAACGTCCATACGATGTAATAGCAAATCCTACCATGATGCCGAAATCAATCTTTGTATCAGCATTTGATACGGCACCTTTGGCACCTGACTACGGCTATACATTACAAGGCAAAGAGAAAGAGCTCCAAGCGGGCTTGACAGCATTAAGCAAAATTGCCAAAGTATACTATAATGTATGTAAAGCCACTCCTACATCATTACAAAACATGCAAAATGTAGAGGTAACAGCCTTTGAAGGAGCGCACCCTGCAGGAAATGCCGGAGTACAAATCAACCATCTTGACCCGGTAAACAAAGGAGAAATAGTATGGACAATGAATGTTCAGGATGTAGTAATGATGGGTAATTACATATTAACCGGCAAACTCGACATGAGAAAAACGATTGCCGTAGTCGGACCAAAAGTAAGCACCCCTTCTTACGTCACTACCATTACCGGTTCATATATCTCTGATATAGACGAAGGTAAATTAATAAAAGATGAAAATATACGCGTAATAAACGGTAACCCATTAACCGGAATAAAAGCGGAAGAGAAGAGTTTTCTTTCTCCTTTTGCAGGTCAAATCACCGTTATTGCAGAGGGCGACCATGCCGATGAATTATTAGGCTGGGCTATGCCACGTTTCAATAAATTTTCCAACACAAACTTATTCTTCACAAAAATACAAAAGATGCTCTGCCCGAAAAAGCAATACGAGTTTGACGCTCGCATATGCGGAGGCGAACGTGCATTTATTATGAGTGGAGAATACGACAGAGTATTCCCGATGGACATAATGCCGGAGCAACTTGTAAAAGCAATGATTGCCAAAAACTTAGATAAGATGGAGCAACTCGGAGCATACGAAGTGGCACCGGAAGACTTTGCTTTATGTGAATTTGTATGTACCTCAAAAATTGAGACACAACGCATTGTACGTGAAGCACTCAACTACATGAGAAAAGAGTTGGAATAATTAAAACGAATAAATAATAATAAAACATATTACAAACGATATGAAATTTTTAAAAAACATTGTAGACAAAGTTGAACCAACCTTCTCGGAAGGGGGAAAACTTTCTATGTTTCATTCGGTATTTGATGGCTTTAAGACTTTCTTATTCGTTCCAAACGAGACATCAAAAAGAGGATCACATATCCACGATGTAACCGATTCGAAACGTACAATGATAATGGTGGTAATAGCAGTAATTCCGGCATTACTTTTCGGAATGTGGAACGTAGGTTACCAACATTTCATTGCAATAGGTCAGGAGGCAACATTTTGGACTGAATTTGCATTCGGACTTTTGGCATTATTGCCAACAATCATCGTGTCTTATTTAGTAGGATTAGGCATAGAATTTACCGTAGCCCAATTCAAAGGACACGAGATACAAGAAGGATTCTTGGTTTCAGGTATTCTTATTCCTATGATATTACCAATCGACACTCCGCTTTGGATGGTAGCATTAGCCACTGCATTTGCAGTAATTTTTGCCAAAGAGGTATTTGGAGGAACCGGATATAATATTTTCAATGTGGCATTAATAGCCCGTGCATTCTTATTCTTTGCATATCCGACAGCGATGAGTGGAGACAGAGTATGGGTGCGCACAAGAGATGCCTTTTGGTGGGCAGCCGGCGACAAAGTAGACGGATTTACCGGTGCTACACCGCTCGGACAAGTTGCCACATCATCGGCAGGTTACACCGGAATAACCGACACAATGGGTAATGACATCACATTTATGGATGCATTCATCGGATGGATTCCGGGTTCTGTAGGAGAAACATCTACAATAGCTATTTTGATAGGTGCCGCAATACTTTTGATTACAAGAGTAGCAAGTTGGAAAACAATGTTATCCGTATTTGTCGGAGGAGCATTGACAGCAATATTATTCAATATATTCGGATCTGAAAGCAATGCAGTAGCACAAATGCCATGGTATATGCACCTCGTATTGGGTGGTTTTGCATTTGGTGCCGTATTTATGGCAACAGACCCTGTAACTTCAGCACGCACAGAAACAGGAAAATGGATTTACGGTTTCCTTATCGGTGTAGTTGCTATCGTAATCAGAGTGCTCAATCCGGGATACCCAGAAGGTATGATGCTTGCAATATTATTCATGAATATCTTTGGATGCTTGATAGACTACTACGTAGTACAAGCCAATATCAACAAACGTCTAAAACGTGTAAAAAAATAATTGCATAAATTATGAATACAAATAAGAATAGTTACACATTAATATATATGGTGATAATCATCACCATAGTATCGTTGCTATTGTCAATCACATCAGGTGTATTAAGAACACGTCAAGACGAGAATGTGAAACTTGACAAGAAGAAACAAATATTGAGTTCACTCACAGGATTGGACTTCAGTGCAGATGCAGCGGGAGTATATGCCTCAACCATCAAAGAATACAACATGTTGAATGCAGAGGGCAATACTGTAAAGAACTTAAATCCTGTAGAGGATTTCGATTATCAAGTACAAGAAGGCGAGCTTCCTATATATATAGCCGAAATAGACGGTTCTACAAAATACATTATTCCTATGAATGGAAATGGACTTTGGGGAGCGATATGGGGCTACATAGCATTGAATGAAGACCGCAATACTATCTACGGCATATATTTCAATCACGCAGGTGAGACTCCGGGACTTGGAGCCGAGATTACTAATAAAGTAAAATTCTGTGATCCATTCATCGGTAAAGAGCTTATCAAGAATGGAAAATTTGCCTCAATAGCAGTAATGAAAGTGGGACAAAAAGCAGAAGGAAAAGACCAAGTAGATGCTATTTCGGGAGGTACTATCACATCTAAAGGTGTAGAAACAATGCTACAAACAAGTCTTGGCAAATACGAGAAATTCTTTCTTGCCAAAGAAGAAGCAGTAGCAGAAGTACCTGTAGCAGAAAACAATGAGATTGTAGAAGTAGAACCAGAAACAGAAGGAGAGAAGTAATATGAAAGAAGAATTAAAAAATGCGTTACTCGGGCCATTAAGCAAGAACAACCCGGTAGCAGTACAAGTGCTCGGTATTTGCTCTGCCTTAGCAGTAACAGTACAATTAAAGCCTGCTATAGTAATGGGACTTTCCGTTACAATAATTGTAGCAATGGCTAATGTAGTAATCTCATTACTTCGCAATACCGTACCAAATAACGTACGTATCATTGTGCAATTAGTAGTAGTTGCCGCATTAGTAACTATAGTATCAGAGATATTAAAAGCCTTTTTATACGATTTAAGCGTACAATTATCAGTATATATCGGACTTATCATTACCAACTGTATATTGATGGGCCGTCTTGAAGCCTTTGCAATGGGCAATAAACCGGGGGCCTCACTATTAGATGGTATAGGTAATGGTATAGGATATGCATGGATATTGATAGTAGTAGCCTTTTTCCGTGAATTATTAGGAGCCGGAACCTTATTCGGTTACAGAATAATACCGGAATCATTCTATGAAATGGGTTATGTAAACAACGGTATGATGATGATGCCTGCAATGGCACTTATCATTGTTGCATGTATTATTTGGGTTCATCGTTCAATAAACAAAGACCTTCAAGAAAAATAATAGATTATGGAACACGCATTAAGTTTATTTATAAGTTCGATATTTTCGGACAATATGATATTCGCATACTTCCTTGGTATGTGTTCATACCTTGCAGTATCGAAAAATGTAAAGACATCTGTAGGTCTTGGAATAGCAGTAACCGCTGTGCTATTAATAACCTTACCGGTGAACTATTATTTATACACCGGCATATTGCAAAAAGGAGCATTATCATGGTTAGGCGAAGGCTTTGCAGATTTGGACTTAAGTTATTTGAGTTTGATATTATTTATTGCAGTAATTGCAGCTATTGTACAATTGGTAGAGATGATTGTTGAAAAATTTTCTCCATCATTGTATGCCTCATTAGGTATTTTCTTACCACTTATAGCAGTAAACTGTGCCATCATGGGAGGATCACTCTTCATGCAACAGAGAGTAGGATTGGAAGCAACCGATCCGAAAGCACTCACCGGCATAGTAGATGTAATAGCCTATGCATTAGGATCTGGAATTGGATGGGCATTTGCAATTGTAGGCCTTGCAGCTATACGCGAGAAGATGGAATATTCAGATGTACCGGCACCACTAAAAGGGCTTGGTATAACATTTATCACTGTAGGCCTTATGGCAATGGCATTCCTCTGCTTCTCAGGTTTGAAAATATAAAAGTTCAATTATTATTAAACACTAAACATTAAACAGATATGTTATTAGCAATAAATACAATGGCGACTCTAACAAGTTTGGTGGTATTTTTAGCAGTAATCATCATACTCGTAATCATCTTGCTCATTGCAAAACGCTATTTAGTAGCATCCGGCAATGTAAAGATTCGCCTCAATGGAGAAAAAGATGTAGAAGTGGCAGCGGGAGGATCGTTATTAAATGCGATGGCAACAAGTGGAATATTTCTACCATCAGCATGCGGTGGAAAAGGATCTTGTGGACAATGTCGTTGTCAAGTAGATGAAGGAGGTGGAGAGATACTCCCTACCGAAACAGTACACTTCTCACGCAAACAGATGAAAGACAATTGGCGTCTTGGCTGTCAAGTGAAAGTAAAAGGAGACATGGCAATACGAGTACCGGAATCAGTACTTGGAGTTAAAGAGTGGGAATGTACGGTAATTTCCAACAAAAACGTTGCAACATTCATTAAAGAGTTTATTGTTGCTCTTCCGGAAGGGGAACATATGGACTTTATCCCTGGTTCGTATGCACAGATAAAGATTCCTGCATATAGCATGGATTACGACAAAGACATTGACAAATCACTTATTGGAGAAGAATATCTTCCTGCATGGGAAAAATTCGGTTTGTTTGGTTTAAAATGTACCAATACAGAGCCAACAATCCGTGCCTATTCTATGGCGAACTATCCTGCAGAAGGAGATAGAATAATGCTTACAGTACGTATCGCTACTCCACCATTCAAACCAAAAGAGCAAGGACCGGGCTTCCAAGATGTAATGCCTGGTATAGCATCTTCATATATCTTCACATTAAAACCTGGAGATAAAGTAATTATGTCAGGTCCTTACGGAGACTTCCACCCAATTTTCGACTCTACAGCAGAGATGATGTGGGTAGGTGGTGGTGCCGGTATGGCTCCATTGCGTGCTCAAATTATGCATATGACACATACATTACGCACGACAAACCGTAAGATGTCTTATTTCTACGGAGCACGTGCTCTTAATGAGGTATTCTATCTTGAGGACTTCCTTGCGCTTGAGAAAGAGTTCCCTAACTTCTCATTCCATCTTGCACTCGACCGTCCGGACCCTGCGGCAGATGCTGCCGGTGTTAAATACACTCCGGGCTTTGTACACAATGTTATATATGAAACATATCTTAAGGACCATGAAGCTCCTGAGGATATTGAATACTACATGTGCGGTCCTGGTCCTATGAGTAAAGCAGTAGAAAATATGCTTGACAGCCTTGGAGTGCCGAAAGAGAACTTGATGTATGATAACTTCGGTGGATAGACAACGAATTAATCTTCATAAAAAAAGCAAACGTAAATTATTACGTTTGCTTTTTTTTATAAAATAATTTGATTATTCTATAGCGTCTCAACATCCTGAATATATTGGAAAATATATTGTGAAAATCGAGGATGGTAATATACATGACCTTAGAAAGATAGCCTATAATGTAGTGCCTTTTGATGGAGATTATAATATTTATATCGACCTAACAAATCGCGAAAAATAATAACATAAAAAAAATGCCCTGAGATAACTTTGAAGTGACCCCAAAAAGTTGGACAGGTTATTAACTATCCGATATGAGAAAGAGT
>SAMEA3663028__coassemble_279_pt1 | contig 22267 bp, 19 predicted proteins | sample SAMEA3663028__metabat2_high_PE_039 | metagenome-assembled genome bin SAMEA3663028 (sample SAMEA3663028) | pig gut metagenome | biome: pig gut; feature: pig-associated habitat; material: faeces | place: France | collected 2012 | reverse complement strand
TTGTGGGCGTTGACGGATTCGAACCGCCGACCCTCTGCTTGTAAGGCAGATGCTCTGAACCAGCTGAGCTAAACGCCCGATATTGTTTACCTATTAAAATTTGATATTATGAAAAATTGTGGGCGTTGACGGATTCGAACCGCCGACCCTCTGCTTGTAAGGCAGATGCTCTGAACCAGCTGAGCTAAACGCCCGATATTACCTTCTCACAAAAGTGATGCAAAGGTAATACTTTTTATTGAATTGACAAAATATTACTATACTATTTTTATAAAAAATTTCACACCACTTCTGCAACGATAAAATTGCTACCTCCGACATAGATTAAATCTCCCGAATCGGCATCTTCTTTTGCAGAATTAAAAGCCTCTTTTACAGTAGAATAAGCATTACCCATCAATCCATATCCACCTGCTAAAGTCTGTAATTCAACCTCATTAAGGGCACGAGGTATAGAGGCCTTTGTAAAATAATATACAGCATTTTTAGGCAAAACAGAAAGCACCGCACGGATATCTTTATCACTTACCATACCTATTACAATGCGTAATTTTTCGTATTTTTCGTGAGAAAGTTGAGAAACGACATACGAAATACCGCCGATATTATGGCCGGTATCGCACACTATTTTAGGATTTTTTTCTTGCAGAATTTGCCATCTACCCATAATTCCCGTTAGAGAAACTACATTTGAAAAACCATAAGCAACGGCATCATCAGAGATATTAAGCACACCACCCTTTCGCAGAATTGAAATTGCCACCATAGCTGTAGCTCTATTTTTATCTTGGTAGCATCCCTTCATCTGGCAGTCGGGCAGAGGTTTTCCCATCCATTCTTTAGAAGCATAAACGATAGTAGTACCTGCTTCACGGGCTTTTTGCTCAAAAACCGGGGCAACTTCAGGCTGATATTCTCCGATAACTACGGGAATATTAGCTTTAATAATACCCGCTTTCTCTTTTGCAATATCCACTAAAGTAGGTCCCAACAAATCGGTATGATCGAGGCTAATATTGGTGATTATCGATAGAAGAGGTGATATGATATTAGTGCAATCGATTCTACCGCCAAGCCCGACCTCGATAACCGCCACATCTACATTTTGTTTTTCAAAATATTTAAAAGCGAGAGCAGTAGTAATTTCAAAGAAAGAGGGATGTAACTCCTCGATCCAAGGAAGAACTTCCTCAATAAAATCGGCAACATCAGTTTCGGAAATCATCACACCATTAACGCGTATACGCTCGCGGAAATCGCGGAGATGAGGAGATGTGTACAACCCTACTTTATACCCCTGGGCTTGAAGAACAGCTGCCAAGAGGTGCGAAGTACTACCCTTTCCGTTCGTGCCGGCTACATGGATAGTGTGATAATTTTTGTGCGGATGCCCCAATCTTTCATCCAAAATATATGTGTTTTCCAGTCCGGATTTATAAGCTCTTTTACCCAGATGCTGAAACATAGGAGCCTGATTATAAAGGACTTCAATAGCTTTTTGATACTCCATAATTTTTTTATTCAAACGATTGCAAAAGTAATTAATTTTTTGTAGTTTTACATCACCATAATTTAATATTTTTAGTGCGAAGACAGAGCTCTTTACATTAACATATATAATTATGATTATCAAATCGTTAATCTTTAAACCCAAACATTATGAGCACGAAAAAAAATTTCATTCTCGACACAAATGTAGTGTTACATGATTACAAAGCCATCTATAATTTTCAAGAAAATGATATTTACTTACCAATGGTAGTATTGGAAGAGCTAGATAAATTCAAGCGTGGAAACGACCAAATAAATTATAATTCTCGTCAATTTGCACGCGAGTTGGATTTAATAGCAGAGAACAAAGATTTTGTAACAAAAGGGGCACCTCTTGGCGAAGGAAAAGGAAAACTTTACGTTATCACGCACCAAGAGTGGCCGGAAGAGATGAATAAAGCCTTTATCGAAAAGAAACCGGACCACATCATCCTTGCGTGTGCGATAAGCATAGCAAAAAAATTTCCAAAACAACAAACAATATTAGTAACAAAAGACATCAACTTACGCATGAAAGCTCGCGCAATGGGCTGTATTGCAGAAGATTATATTTCAGATAAAGTTGAGAATACTGATGTATTCGAAAAAGAATACGAAACATTCAACAACGTAGATGCAGACCTTATCGACCGACTTTATAGCGAGAAACAGGGCATCACTGCAGATGACTTTAACTTTAAAGACGACATAACAGCGAACGAATGTTTTGTCATGAAGAGTAGTAGAGCCAGCATATTGGCGCGTCACGTAGCAGAGAGTAACATTATACGCCGAGTAAACAAAACCAGATGTTTTGGCATCGAGCCACGTAATGCAGAGCAGACCTTTGCCATGGATTTACTTACTGATAAGCACATACAATTAATAGCTATTACAGGAAAAGCCGGAACGGGAAAAACACTACTTGCATTAGCAGCAGCGCTATCACAAAACGAAGATTACGAGCAAATTATGCTTGCACGCCCAATAGTAGCCATGTCAAATAAAGACCTTGGAGCACTTCCGGGAGATGCAAAAGAGAAAGTAGCACCATATATGCAGCCTCTTTTCGACAACTTAAACGTTATAAAACACGCATTAGGATATCAGGGAAAAGAGGTGCAAATAATCGACAACTTACAGAAAAACAACCAATTAATCATAGAGGCCTTGGCCTATATTCGCGGACGTAGTTTAAGCAACACCTATTTTATTGTTGATGAAGCGCAAAACCTTACACCTCATGAAATTAAGACTATTATTACACGTGCAGGTGAAGGAACAAAAATTGTATTCACGGGAGATATTCACCAAATCGACCAACCTTATTTGGATATGCAATCCAACGGATTGGTATACATGATAGACAAGATGAAAGGAGAAGACATTTTTGCTCATATCAATTTGATAAAAGGAGAAAGAAGTTATCTATCCGAATTAGCAAGTAATTTATTATAAAAACAAAACACTTATTAATAACATGTTGAAAATACAAGAAAAGAGAAACAATGCATTTTTTGCGATGCTAAGTCTACCTGCCACAGCGATGGGCTTTGCATTATCTGTACAAATATCGGCTTTAAGTTGGATATTATCAACAAAATACGGACTTGACATTCATGAAATCGGTATTGTGTGGGCTGCCGGTCCAATTGCCGGTATTATTGCCCAACCTATTGTTGGTGCTATTAGTGACAAACTATGGTTTATGGGAGGCAGACGCCGCCCTTGGATTATCATTGGAGGTATACTTACCGGATTAATGCTCTTGGCATTACCTAACCTGGATATTGTGCAAAAGATATTGATGGGTGATAATGCTACTGAGGGATTGTTAGCCATTGCAGTGGCAGTAGCATTGACATTAGACTTAAGTATTAATGTCAGTTTCAACCCTACACGCTCATTAGTAGCCGATTGTACTACAAAAGATGAACGATCAAAAGGATATACATGGATGCAAACAGTATCCGGCACTTTTGGTGTATTGGCATACCTTATCGCCGTTATTTTTAACAATGAAGTACTTATTTATGTAGGTATTTTTATTGCATTATTCTTTACTATCATCCCTTCATTACTTATTGTAGAGCCAAGAGAATTGGAGAAAGAAAACGAAGAGATAGTAGCCGGAAGCGATAAAAAGTCCAATTCTATAAAGGAGATGATCTTGTCTTTAGTGCCTCTAGCAGGATTTTTAATTTATGGAATCTATGTAATTATAGCCAAACTTTTCGGCTTCGAAGATACATCTTCTCTTACATTTTTCGGCTCTATCACATTAAGTAGTGTAGAATTTATATGCATCATTATAGAAATATTGGCTATTATTGCAGTATTACTAAACATCACAAAACAGAGTAAGAACAACAACGAATTTCAAAAGATATTGATGGCACACTCATTCACTTGGTGGGGAGTGCAGACTATGAATATCTATATGTTCTTCTACATTTCAACAAAGATATCCGGGCTAAGTGCCGAAGCAATGGCAAGTACAAACTCTTGGGCATTCTTAGTGCGTGATTTAGTAGGAGCAATACTTCCGGTATTGGTACTCAATGTAATAGCAAAGAAGACAGGAATGACGCGAACACACACCTTCTCTATACTATTAATGGCATTAGGATACGCAATTATAGCACTATTCGGTAGCAACATAATAGTATTTTTCGCAGCCTTATTGCTTGTCGGTATCGGTTGGGCATCGTTAGTATCGCTACCATTTGCAATCATGAGTGAGAAAGTAGACCAAAGCAAGATGGGCTTATATATGGGTATTTTCAATTTATCCGTTGTACTACCGCAACTTGTAGCCAGCTTTAAAATGGGAGAAGTAATCAACAATGCGCAAGACAAATCCATCATCTTTGTTATCTGCGCTGTATGCCTTGCAATATCAGGCATTCTATGGTTCTCTGTAAAGAACGACAAAGTAAAATAATTAGAAGATATATTACTATCTAAAATAAAGAGAGCTTCACTCAAACAAACAACGGAGTGAAGCTCTCTCTTTTATATTTAAAAACAAATAAAATCCATTATTTTATCATCAACGCCGGGAATAACAAAAGGGAAACTGTTATTTCTTTTATACTCAAAAAAATAAAAAAGGCCCGAAATCTTATTATAAGAGAAGACTTCGGGCATATAAATTATTGTTATTATTGTCAACCGGGCAGCAATCAACAAAAGCTTATAAAAAACTACTTACCCTCTCTTTGCGAACGGTATCTAATTTCAAAAAAATCATTAAGAGGATAGTAAAGCTAAGGAAAGAAGAGCCACCATAACTAAAAAAAGGCAGAGGGATACCAATAACCGGGGCTAATCCAAGCACCATTCCCACATTGATAAAGAGGTGAAAGGCAAAAATACCAATTACGGAATAGCCATAAATACGGACGAATCGGGACTCGGCTTTCTCGGCGAGATAGACAAGGCGCAACAAGAATGCCAAGTAAAATCCCAACACAAAAACACTACCCATAAAGCCCCACTCCTCGCCTACAGTGCAGAAAATGAAATCGGTATCTTGCTCCGGAACATACTTCAATTTAGTCTGTGTACCCTCTAAAAAACCCTTTCCTTTAAAACCACCTGAGCCTATAGCAATCTTAGCTTGATTTGTATTATAGCTTATACCAGAAGGATCATCTGCCATACCAAGTAAAACCATTATACGCATCTGCTGATGATGTTGAAGCACATTATTAAAAAGGTAACCTACAGAGAAACAAAACATCGAAGTAAGTAAAACGAAAACGGTGATATATAAATATTTTTTCCTCCACTTGATAAAAGCAATCACTGCAACAAAGAGGGCCAATAAAGCATTAATTCCGGAAAATACATATACAAAATTAAGAGGAAAAACAAAAAAATGCAATACGAAAGCAAGGCCTATAAGTGCCACCACGGAGCCTAATAAGATAAGGGGCAAAAACTTGTAATCCTTAGAGAGAGAACGGCATAATATCAAAGCAACAATAAGCACAATACTTAATCCGATAATCAGCCCTAAAGAGGCGCCATCCACACCAAGAAACAGATCGCCACTATAACGAATAACTACAACAAAAAGGATTACGGCACCGACAAAAATACTTGGGAATATACCCGGTAACCCCTCGCGATAGAGCATAAACATAAAAGAGAGGTATACGAGGGCAGAACCCGTTTCCTTCTGCATAACTATTATGAACATAGGCAGAATGATAAGGGTAGCAACTATAGCAAAATTCTTTGGAGTCAGGAGTTTAAACTGAGTATCATCCATAAATTTGGCAAGAGCCAATGCAGTAATGAATTTTGAAAATTCGGCAGGCTGAATAGAGAACCCGCCAAGACTAATCCACGAGCGAGACCCTTTTATATCCGTAGCGACAAAGAGAGTCAGAATCAATACAAGAATAATAAATCCATAAAGCCAATAAGCAACGGCACTATAGAGACTCTTACTTGAAAACAATATACAAAAAGCAGCAACAAAGCTGATACCTATCCACAGAATTTGCTTTCCGGAACGATAACTCAAATCGAAGAGTGAGGTTTGCTCTTCGGAATAACTGGCGCCATAGATATTCATCAATCCGAATATCACTAAAGTCAGATATATAAAAATTGTTGGCTTATCAACAGCACTAAGGACATTAAAACTTTTTGACATTTGGATTAAGAACAGATGTTTTTATACGATTATACAAATCTTGTCTTTCTATCTTTCCCTTCAGATATTGTTCTATACATAAAGTGGCGATAGGGCATGCCCAAGTAGACCCGAAACCGGCATTTTCGATTATAACTGCTATTGCAATTTGAGGGTTATCAGCCGGTGCGTAACCAAAGAAGATGGAGTGAGGACGGCCATGGCTATTATCTGTTGTACCCGTTTTGCCGCACATCGGGATATCCGGCACCTTATAGTGGCGACCTGTACCATATTCACAAACCCGCCACATACCACGTTGAACTATAGGGAAATATTTTTCTTGAACAGCCACTTGATGGCGATGATTAAGCATAGTATCGTTCTTATTAAGATGCGGAGTTATATAATAGCCACTATTAGCTATAGCTGCAGCCACATTAGCAAGCTGAATAGGAGTTACTTCCACTTCACCCTGACCGATAGCATTAGAGCGAATTGTCAAAGCTTTCCATCCTCTTTTTCCATATATTTTAGAATAAGAATTTTCGGAATAGATAGAACCGTCAATCATACCGATAACATCGGAATCGGAGAATTTGTAACCAAGGCCGAAACTAAACACCCTTTCACGCCACTCCGTATATCGGGCTTTAAAAGTTTCATTATTTTTACCATAACCATTTTTCTCTAAAGTGGCGCGGAAAGCTTGCCAAAAGAAAGGGTTACAACTCTGCTCAATGGCATTTTCTATTGACACCGGAGAACCGTGATGGTGTGTACATTTTATAGGAGAAGAGCCGGGTCCATTACACGGGAACATCGTATTCTCGGAAATACCACCCATTTCGAGGCACACCAGCGCTTGGATAGTTTTGAAAGTAGAACCCGGAGAATATTTACCTTGAATAGCACGGTTTAAGAGAGGTTTTGTTTTATCACTTTGTAGCAAAGGGTAATATTTACTTCTTTCTCTACCAACGAGATGAGTAGGATCCCACGTAGGGCTTGAAGCGAGGGCAAGTATTTCGCCTGTTTTTGGCTCAATAGCAACCACACTACCTATTTTACCTTGCAACAAATCTTCGGCAATTTTCTGTAGTTCGATATCGAGAGTAGTAATAAGGTCTTCTCCCGGCACGGGAGTAACGTCAAAAGCACCATCTTGGTAGCTTCCCTTAATTCTACCGAAAGCATCACGGAGCAAAATTTCAGCGCCATTAGTACCTCGTAGTTGTTTTTCATACTGCTTTTCAAGGCCGGAAACTCCAATATAATCACCCATACGGTAAGTAGAATCAGTTTCTAAAACAGAGCGATTTACCTCACCGATAGAGCCGAGAACATGAGAAGCATAGGCATAGTTATAGTTTCTCAAAGTACGACTTTGTATAGAAAAGCCGGGGAAATTACGTAATTTTTCTTGCACTATAGCATAATCTTCCGGAGACATCTGGGTAATAAAACGCTGAGGAGTTAGGGGTGAATAGCCCGGATTTTTTTTGCGATCCTTTACACTTGCTATTCTGGCATCGAATTGCTCTTTTGTGATATTCAGCAAATTACAAAGTTCTAAAGTATCGATAGGAGGTTGGGAAGATTTAGGACCCGGAATTTCCGACATTGTAACAAGCAAATCGTAAGTAGGTTGATTATAAACAAGTAATTTACCATTTCTATCATATATCAAGCCTCGCGGTGAGTAAATCACCTTATTATAAAAAGCATTACGACTTGCTTGACCTGAGTAATCTTCAATTATTTGTAGTTGAAAAAGGCGTATAATAAAAATCGCTACTATGATGCATAGCACAATTTTAATGATAAAAGCACGATGTTTATATTTATCAGTATTGAACATAACTACAGCATAAGGGACTATTTTTTACGTACTTTTTCGATAAAGAAGATAAGAATAAGTGTAACTATAGAGCTACACAATGCTTTCAAGATAGTAAAACCGAAATTTGCAAAAGAGAAAGCCTCTAAGAAAAAGAGAGAAAGGTGATGAATAAATACGATAGAGACCGCATATTTGAGATACGAAGCAAGTCGAATAGAATTAAGAGCGAGGATTTGCTTTTCTATCTCTTCTTGAGAAATAATAAGTTTCAGAAGGTAAGGGCGAATAAACGCCACAAGAGTAGTAGCTGCAGCATGCATGCCCCAAGTATTTGAGAATACATCGATAATCAAGCCTGCAAAAAATGCTATCAATAATTGTATAGAAACATTTAAAGAGAGAGGCATTATCAATATAATATAGACATAGAAATAAGGATTGATAAGGCCTGCCAATTCTATATTGTTAAAGAGAAGAACTTGGAGTAGCACCAAGACTAAAGTCCATATATAAAAATTATTATTCATTTTTCAACACGGCATTACTTAGGTTAATCAACTCCGACCTATTTTTAAAGGCAGTAATAGTGACATAAGAAAGTGATTGGAAATCGACGGCGAGTTTCACATTAACCATACAGAAAGGAGCATGTTTTTCGTTGATAGCCTTATCGATTACTCCGATAGTAAGCCCTTCGGGGAATATAGCGGAATAACCACTTGTTACGATAGTATCGCCAACAATAGGGTTTACATGGCTTGGGATTTCCTCCATTTGAGAGAATTTAGGGTCGATGCCATCCCAGACGAGCATACCGAGTTGCTGATTTGACTTAATCTTTACGCTAATATGCTGAGAAGGGTTAATAATAGGCATTACAACGGCATAGTTATTACTAACACGAGTAACGACGCCTACAACACCTTGAGGGGATATAACGCCCATATCTGCTTGGATACCATCTTTAGCACCTTTATTGACAATGATAAAATTTTGGGTACGATACACACTATTATGAACCACTTTAGCCGAGATATATTCTACGTCGGATGAAATTATCGGCAGATCAATAGAGTCGGTAGCAAGCAAAGAGAGTTGGTTTTGGAGTACATCCAATTTTGCACGGAGTTCGTTATTTTCGGCAACAAGATGCTCATTAACCTCATCGAGATAGAAATAACTTTCGACAGAAGCCGCAAAGGAGTAACATCTTGCCACGATATCGGTAGAATATCTGAAAACGACGCTCTGCTGGAGGTCGTTTTTCCTAACCACCAGTAGAATTGCGGCAATCTCCAATAAAATGAACACGAAAACGGAGATATATTTTCTAAAAAACAGGATTATTCTATCCATTAAAAAAGGCAAAAAAGGAGCAAAAACAGAGAGTAAGCCCTATTTTGCTCCTTAAATATACTTAAACTAATTATTATCTAAGTAAGAATCTGAATTTGTCTACGTTTTTAAGGGCAATACCGGTACCACGGGCTACAGCACGAAGAGGGTCGTCAGCGACGTGAAATTGTATATTGATTTTATCGGTAAGGCGTTTTGCCAAGCCCTTTAGTTGAGCGCCACCACCGGCGAGATAAATACCGCGTTGAACGAGGTCACCATACAACTCCGGTGGGGTTTTAGAGAGTGCGCTAAGGATGGCATTCTCAATACGAGAGATTGATTTATCAAGGCAGTGAGCTATTTCTTGATAAGTGATAGGCACTTCCATAGGCAAAGAAGTAACTCTGTTAGGACCGTGAACGATAAAATCTTCAGGCGCTTCATCGCCCAATTCCATCAAAGCGGAACCTACTTTTTTCTTGATATTTTCGGCAGTAGTTTCTCCAACCACGATATTATGGATACGACCCATATACTCGATGATATCTTCGGTAAAAGCGTCACCGGCGAGGCGGATAGATTGGTCGCAGACAATACCGCCAAGAGAGATAACGGCGATTTCGGTAGTACCACCACCTATATCGACAACCATATTACCCTCCGGAGCTTCAACGTCGAGACCAATACCCAAAGCAGCCGCCATAGGCTCGTAAATCATATGCACATCACGACCACCGGCTTGCTCGGCAGAATCTCTAACGGCACGCATCTCTACCGGGGTAGAACCGGATGGGATACCGATTACCATTTTTAAAGAAGGATTAAAGAGGTAACCTTTGCGAGGAACCATTTTTATCAACTCTCTTATCATATATTCAGCAGCATGGAAATCTGCAATTACTCCATTACGTAAAGGACGTATAGTGCGGATATCTCCACTCGTTTTACCTTGCATGGTATATGCTTTCTTTCCTACCGCTTCTACTTTATTCGTTCTTGTATCTATAGCAACGACACTCGGCTCATCAACAACAATCTTTCCATCGTGAATAATGACGGTATTTGCTGTGCCCAAGTCCATTGCAATCTCTTGTGTTAATGAAAAAAGACCCATTTTATATTTAAATACTTTCTAATTATTAAGGACTTACCCTATATTACTATTCTTTATTGAAAATCACACAAAGGTATAAGTTTTATCAGAAATATACAATACCTTACTTAAATTTTTTTACAAAATTTTTTACTATCGGAATTGTGCTCAAAGGAAGATCGTTTTTTACGAGATAAACAACAAAAATAACGACAAAAATTGAGCGATAAAGCATTCTAAGCCAGATATTTTCTATTGGCACTATCAATGCCGCGACAGTGAGAATTAAAGTAAGAAGTATATATTTTGCTATCTTCTTCAAATTGTATTTGACAGGATAATATTTTTGTCCGATAAAATAAGACAAAAGCATCATTACTACATACGAAACAAGAGATGCTAAAGCGCAAGCCCAATAGCTTATTTTAGGGATAAAAATTATATTGATTACTAAAGTGATAACGAAACCGATGAGGGAAAAGATAGCGCCCCAATATGTTTTATCTACCAATTTATACCACAATGAGAGGTTATAAACCACACCTTGAACCAAGTAAGTGATTAACACTACGGGGATAATATCGAGTCCGCCTCGATACTGACTACCGAGAATGAACTGAAACACATCCATATAGAGCACCATACCCATAAAGATAAGTAAAGCGGTGATGATATAAAATTTCATTGCATCGGCATAACTTTGTTTACTATCCGAACTACCATTTTTTTCGAATACAAAAGGCTCGTAAGCAAAACGAAAGGCATTTGTAAACATCATCATTATCATAGCAATTTTAAAGCAAGCCCCGTAAATACCAAGTTGTCGTAATCCCTCCGTCTCATCAGGATAAACCATAGGGAAGATGATTTTATCCACTGTTTGATTCATTATTCCTGCAATTCCAAGCAGTAGAAGAGGTAAACTATACCGAAGCATTTGCTTAAGGAGCGACCAATTAAAGCGATATTTATCTACGATAATGAAAGGAATTAAAGCGAGTGTAACCGACAGAGTAGAGATAACATTGGCAACAACGATATATCCGACTTGATAGTCGGGATTATAAAACCAATCGATAAGGTTAGGATTCCACTCCATTATCTTAGGGCACACTACGAGGAAGAAGATGTTAAAGAAGATATTTACAAAAATCATAAACAACTTCAAGGAGGCGAACATGATAGGTCGACTCTTATACCTCAAATAGCTGAAAGGGATAGAGTTAAAAGCATCGAAAGCCACAGCAATACCAAGAAGAGAGAGGTATTCGGGGTGGGCTTGATATCCGAGAAGAGAGGCAATCGGATTTTGGCAAGAAACGATAAAGACAATGAATATCAACGAAGTAACAGCCAAAGAGGTAAGAGTGGTAGTATAGACCATATTAGCCTCTTCGGTGGTTTTATATTTATTTACGAACCGGAAGAAGCCGGTTTCCATACCATAGGTAAGGATGATAATTACCAAAGCAGTCCATGCATATAAGTTTGTAACGACACCATATTCCGAAGCATCATGGAGCACATAACTATACATTGGCACGAGGCACCAATTCAAGAATCTACCCACAATACTGCTAAAGCCGTAAATAGCTGTATCTTTGGCTAATTTCGACAAATTTGACATACGAAAAATAAATAAGCAATAAAGTCAATAAAAACAAATAATAACCGGTTAGAACAGGGATTGCTGTTTTGACTGCAACTCTTTACCGAGGTGACGATAAGCCAATTCGGTAACCTCTCTACCGCGCGGGGTACGCTTAATGAATCCCTCTTTAATAAGGAAAGGTTCGTACACCTCTTCGATAGTACCTGCATCTTCACTCATAGCCGTAGCGATAGTAGACAATCCCACAGGTCCACCCTTGAATTTGTCGATCATAGTAATCAATATCTTGTTATCTATCTCATCGAGTCCGTATTTATCTATATTCAAGGCCTCGAGGGCATAACAAGCGATATCTTTATCAATATTACCATTACCCTTTACTTGAGCAAAGTCTCTCACTCGGCGAAGGAGAGCATTAGCGATACGCGGGGTACCTCTACTTCGGCGAGAAATTTCTACTGCAGCTTCGTATTCTATTGGCACGGAGAGGATTTTGGCGGAGCGTTTGATAATATTCACAAGCACGCTATCGTCGTAATATTCGAAATGGCAATTGATACCGAAACGGGCGCGAAGAGGGGCGGTAAGAAGACCGCTACGAGTAGTGGCACCGATGAGGGTAAACGGCTCAAGGTCGATTTGAATTGAACGAGCACTTGGCCCCTTGTCTATCATTATATCAATTTTAAAATCCTCCATAGCCGAGTAGAGGTACTCTTCGACAACGGGACTAAGGCGGTGAATTTCATCGATAAAGAGCACATCATTGCGCTCTAACGAAGTAAGGATGCCTGCCAAATCACCCGGTTTATCAAGAACCGGTCCGGAAGTAAGTTTAAAACCGACTCCCAATTCATTAGCTATGATATTACTCAGAGTGGTTTTACCAAGTCCGGGAGGGCCATGAAGGAGTGTATGGTCGAGACTTTCGCCACGGAGACGAGCTGCTTGTACGAAAACGCTAAGGTTCTCCACAATTTTGTCTTGACCGGAGAAATCTTCGAAAGAGAGGGGACGCAAAGCCCTATCCATCTCTTTATCAGACTCTCGCGAAGATTTATGTATATCGAAATCCATATTATTTTAATGTTTGACAGAATAAATTTTCAACAGAACCATATTGCTCGACGAGAGCATTCTTTTCGCCGGAAACTACGACATTTCCATGATTTAAGATAATAATATAATTACAAATCTGCTCCACTTCTTGCATTATATGGGAAGAAAAGAGCACCAAACTATCTTTGCCGAGATCGGCAATAAGTTGCCTTATTTCAATCAATTGCATTGGATCGAGACCTGAAGTAGGCTCATCAAGGATAAGCAATTTAGGAGAATGAATAACGGCAGCAGCGATACCCACCCTTTGGCGGAACCCCTTTGACAGCTGTCGGATAGTTTTGTTACGCACCATCGAGAGACCGATACGCTCAATAACATCTTCTACCTTATCTTTTACATTACTCAACCCATAGCATTTAGCAACAAAAGTCAGATATTCCGGCACGTACATATCATCGTACAGAGGGTTTAACTCCGGCAAATAACCTATAAGCCGTTTTACATCCACTGCAGAAGGCGACATCATTTTTCCATCTACAAGCACATGCCCGGAAGTTGGGGCGATATATCCGGTAATTATCTTCATAAGAGTAGACTTTCCGGCACCATTAGGACCAAGGATACCTACAATATTACCCTTATCAAAACTAAAATCAAAAGATTTCAGCACCGTTTCTTCACCGTAATTTTTAGAGATATCTTTTATTTCAAGCAACATAGTAAAATATAACTTATTGGCCCTTACCCTTTAAAATAATTTCGAAACTATAAAAAATAATTTTTATATCAAGATAAAGGCTCATATTATCCATATAAATAATGTCGTAATTAAGACGGTTTACCATTTTGTCGATAGTATCACTATAGCCGATTTTGATAGGACCCCAAGAGAGTAATCCCGGTCTTACCTTATAAATCAAGCAATAGAAAGGGGCAATTTTTTCTATTTGATTGATATAATATCGGCGTTCGGGGCGGGGACCGACAATAGACATTTCGCCTTTGATGATATTAAAAAACTGAGGAATTTCATCGAGGCGATATTTACGCATAAAACATCCGCATTTTGTAATTCTATTGTCATTAACCGAAGAGAGAAGAGGTCCGTTTTTTTCTGCATTACAATACATTGTACGGAACTTGTAAATCATAAACGGTTTACCATGAAGGCCAATACGCTCTTGCTTGAATAAAATAGGCCCTTCACTATCTTTTTTTATCAGCACTGCAAGATAAAGCATTAAAGGAGAGAGCAAAACAAGAGCTACGCAACTGACAACAACATCGAAAACACGCTTTACAGACTGTTGCCAAGCAGGCATTACGGAACGAGTAATCGAGACAAAAGGTTCTGATTTTATATCAGCTACCATTGCCTTACCGATAACTATTTCGAAAAGACGCGGCACAAGGCAAATATCTATATCATAATGAATTACCTTATTTACGACAGAGAAGATAAGATCATTATCCATATCATCCACGGCAATAATCACTACGTCGATATTATTTTGCTCTACAATTTGCTCTAAATTATTGATATTGCCAAGTATAACCTTGTCATTATCTGCAAGTGCATTATTAACCCGAACATACCCGGCTAATCTATATCCCTTAGAGTAAGCCTCTTTATTGATAATATCCGTAATTTGGGAGGCAACCTTACCCACCCCAACAATAAGCACCTTCTTTACATCTAACCCCTTATGTAAACGACTGATATATATTGAGGTTTGAATAATACGAAAAAGGTAAGTAAAGATAAAAAACAGAGCCCATAAAATAAGGAAAGAGCGATAATAGAATGTGTAACTGACAACTATATCATCTATCAGCATCACGAAAAAGATGACAATAGAAGATAGGAAGCAGGATATTATTGTAGAAAAAAACTCAGCAAGCCTTGATCGCCTGACGCTAATATTGTAATATCCCGTCATATAATGGAAAAAGAGTGCCACTATAGGGAAAGCAATCATCGATAGCGACAAGCTGTATGAAGGCACTAAAAAATATTGAATTTTATCTGCAAAAAGCACGAAATCGTTAGTTGCTCTACGGTATAGAAAAAAGAGTAACCATACCAACAAAGCAGCCAAGAAATCAAACAATATATAGTAAAAAATTCTTTTTCTATTCATTAAAGACAAGTCTTTTTCAGCACATTAACGAATAACCTTTACAGCACCATTAACTCCCAGTTTAATAATAGACGAAGGAGACGACGGATTATTATCATCTCTACGAAAATTCACCACATAATCAACGGCATTTAGTATTTCCTTATCTATTTCAGAAAAAATATGAGGGGCGTTATTTCCACTGATATTTGCCGAAGTAGAGACTATAGGTTTTGCAAAACGGCGGCATAACTCATTAGAAAACGACTCTGATGTAACCCTAATAGCAATAGAGCCATCTTCCGCAATCAGATTATGGGCCAAATTTTTTGCACCATCATAAATAATTGTAAGCGGTTTATCGGCAATATCCACCAAATCCCAAGCAATATCCGGCAATTGATTAACATAATTTTGAGCGCGAGATAATGAATCAACAAGTACAATCATTGATTTACTCTCGGCTCGATGTTTAATTTCAAAAATCTTAGCCACCGCCTCGGAATTGGTAGCGTCACAACCTATGCCCCAAATGGTATCGGTAGGATATAAGATTACGCCACCCTGCTTCATCACTGAGATAGCTTTTTTAACCTCTTCTATCAATTTATCGTCCATATTTTTCGAAAGGAAATATTATGCAAAGATACAATTTTTTTTCTACTTGATAAAAAAATAAACTTCACATGGCAGGCAAAAGATTAACGCGATATTCAGAAATATATATTCACACAACAATAACATAGAAAAGATAAAGAAAGAGAGAAAAGAATTAATACATAAAAAATATCGTTTTGACAGAAAAAAAAGAAAATTAAAGTTATAATTTCAGTAAAAATGTCTATATTTGTAAAGTTTAATACTTTAGATATATTATGCCTATTTGACAATGTAAAACTTTAGAAAATAAAAAGATAAGCACAACTAAAGTATTCTGAAAATGATAATCAAACAAACAATATAATGCAAAACAAATGGTTTTTTAAAGAATTAAGTACGGAAGAAGAATGTAAGAAAGAGAAGCTTGCAAAAGAGTTAAATTTGCCTCCAACAATAGTTAAAATGCTATTATTAAGGGGGATAACGACACAAAAAGAGGTAGAATCGTTTTTCAATCCGAAGTTAGAAGATTTACACAACCCTATGTTGATACAAGACATGGACAAGGCAGTAAAAAGGCTGACTCGAGCATTGGAGCAAAAAGAGAACATACTTGTATATGGAGATTATGATGTAGATGGCACAACGGCTGTAGCCTTGGTATACAAATTTTTAAAGCCACTAATTTGTTCTCCACAAGTACTTGATTACTATATTCCGGACAGATATAATGAAGGATATGGAATATCTTTTAAAGGGATAGACTATGCCAAGGAGCATAACATTAACCTCATCATAGCATTAGACTGTGGGATAAAAGCGATAGACGAAGTGGAATATGCCAAATCATTAGGCATAGACTGCATTATTTGTGACCATCACACTACGGACATCGCCTTGCCGAGGGCGGTTGCTGTGTTGGATTCAAAACGTTCGGACGACAACTATCCGTACAAACATCTATCGGGGTGTGGAGTTGGGTACAAACTTATGCAAGCCTTTGCCTCGGCAAACGGCATACCTAAAAGTGATGTAGACAAGCACTTGGATTTACTTGCAGTAAGTATAGCTTCCGACATTGTGCCTATTACCGGAGAAAATAGAATATTGGCTTATTATGGCATTAAAAGGCTGAATGAACAACCATGTTGCGGTTTGAAAGCTATAATGGAAGTGTGTGAGATGACTCACACTAAAGAGATTTCCATCAATGATATCGTATTTAAAATAGGACCGCGAATAAACGCATCCGGCAGGATGAAATCGGGGCGTGAAGTGGTGGAATTGCTTATCAGTAACGACTTTTCTCAAGCTTATCAGCTGAGTAAAAACATTAATAGTTACAACGACGAGCGTAGAAATATTGATAAAGACACCACTTTGGAAGCCGAAAAAGTAATTAACGAAACAGCCGATACCAACAACTCTTCCATAATAGTTTATAATCCGAATTGGCATAAAGGCATAGTAGGTATTGTTGCTTCGAGATTAACGGAGAAATATTACAAACCTACAATAGTACTTACCAAAGCCAATGACATGATAAGCGGGTCGGCACGGTCGATTCAAGGTTTTGACCTATATCAAGCCATTGACTCTTGCAGGGGTTTATTAGAAAATTTCGGTGGGCATACTTATGCAGCAGGATTATCATTAAAAGAGGAGAACTTGGATAAATTCAAACAGCAATTTTGCGAATATGTATCCAATAACATAACTCCCGAATTGCTTATTCCAACAATTGAGATTGACGACACTATCCAATTTAAAGACATTGACAGTAGATTTGTAAATATTTTACGCAGTTTTGAGCCATTCGGACCGGGCAATCCAAAACCATATTTCTGCACTAAAAACATTTTTGATTACAACAACATGTCGAAAATTGTGGGTCAAACAGCAGAACATTTAAAACTTGAGATTACCGATTACAGCATCAATTCAAGAATGTCCGGCATAGCCTTTAAAATGAGTGAATACAACAAATATTTAAAGGAAAAAACTCCGATAAATATTGTTTACACGATAGAAGATAACACATATTTTAAGCCTGCCACTACTCAATTAATGGTAAAAGACATAAAGTACTGAAGCTGATGAAAAATATTATATCTATTTTAAGGCGGTTTCTACATGGGTATAAAAGGTATGTAATACTGAGTATTTCACTGAATTTACTTGCTACAATATTCAATTTATTTTCTTTTGCGAGTATTATACCTATCTTACAAATACTCTTTGGGTTAACCGGAGAGGATCACAGTTACATTCCCCTATCGGAAGCCACCACATTAGAAAGCTATATCGACATTGCACAAAATAATATTTACGCCTATATCGAAGAGCTGATATTGGAATATGGGGCTTCATCGGCATTAATACTTTTGGGAGTGTATTTAGTAACGATGACATTCTTTAAAGTGATGAGTACTTTTGGCGGAGGGGCAGCTCTTGTACCTATCCGTACAGGAGTATTGCGTGATATTAGAAATCAGATTTACGACAAATTAATATCTTTGCCTATCGGCTATTATTCTCAAGAAAGGAAAGGAGACATCATGAGTAGGATGAGTAACGACGTTTCGGAGGTAGAAAATTCGGTAATCGCTTCGCTCGAGATGCTCTTTAAAAATCCGATAATGATAATAATTTATATAGCAGTGCTCTTTTATATGAGTTGGCGTCTGACCTTATTCGTGCTATTACTATTACCGATAAGCGGTTTACTAATAGGTAGGATAGGTCGCTCTCTGAAAAAAAGATCTACTAAAGGGCAAGAATTAAACGGCGACTTACTATCTCAAATAGAAGAAACATTAGGCGGATTGAGAATAATAAAAGCCTTCAATGCAGAAAACAAACTCATTGAACGCTTTCAGGCATTGAATAATAATATTCGAACTACATTTAATAAAATACAAACGAGGTATCTATTAGCCCACCCTGTAAGTGAATTTCTCGGCACGATGGTAATAGCTATCTTGTTATGGTACGGAGGAAGACTTATTCTAATGGGGAACTCCACTATTTCCGCTCCTGAATTCATCTACTATTTGGTAATTTTCTATAGCATTATTCAGCCGTTTAAAGACTTGTCAAAAGCAGGATATAGCATCAAAAAAGGCACCGCATCGCTTGAGAGGATTGACGAAATATTAAATGCTCAAAATGATTTGATAGTACACGATAATGCTATAAAAATCAAGGAATTTAACAACAATATCGAGATAAAGAATCTCTATTTTAAATACAATTTAAACGAAGACAATTGGATATTACGAGATATTAATCTTACAATAAAGAAAGGTACTACAGTAGCCTTGGTAGGAGAATCCGGGTCCGGAAAATCGACATTAGTTGATTTAATACCACACTTTTATGATATTACCGATGGAAATATTTATATTGACGGGCAAGAAATAAGAGATATAGATATGGTTTCACTACGAGGGCTTATCGGCAATGTTAATCAAGAGCCGATACTCTTTAACGATACTATTTTCAACAATATCGCTTTTGGAGTAAAAAATGCTACAATAGAAGAGGTGAAAAGAGCCGCTAAGATTGCAAATGCCCATGAGTTTATCGAGCAATTGGAGCATGGATACAACTATATTGTTGGAGACAGAGGTATGTTACTCAGCGGAGGTCAACGCCAAAGAATATGTATTGCAAGAGCGATATTAAAAAACCCACCGATATTAATACTCGACGAAGCAACATCGGCGTTAGATACCGAATCGGAGAAACTGGTGCAAGCAGCAATAGAAAAACTTATGGAGCATAGAACTACCATAGTAATTGCCCATAGATTATCCACAATAAAATCGGCAGACATCATCTGTGTAATGGATAAAGGGGCTATAATAGAAACCGGTACTCATGATGAATTAATAAGACAAAACGGTAAATACAAAAAATTATACGATATTCAATTTAACACAAATAAAAATTAGATACTATGTTTAATTTCACATTTCAAAATCCGACAAAATTGATTTTCGGCAAGGGAACTATAGCTCAATTGGCAGAGCAATTTGAAAAGAAAACCAAGATAATGCTCACTTTCGGTGGTGGAAGTGTAAAGAAGAATGGCGTTTACGACCAGGTAATCAAGGCTTTAACCGGACATGAAATAGTAGAATTTTGGGGCATTGAGCCTAATCCAAAAATAGAAACACTGCGCAAAGCCATTGAGCTTGGTAAGAAAGAGGGTGTAGAATTTATCATAGCAGTAGGAGGCGGTTCGGTACTCGACGGCACAAAACTCATTGCATGTGGAATATGTTACGAAGGCGATGCTTGGGATTTGGTAATGAACAACAAATTGGTAGGCAAAGCATTACCTATTGGCAGTGTTATGACGATGCCTGCTACAGGGTCGGAGATGAATTCCGGTGCCGTTATTTCATGTATTGCTACTAAAGAGAAATATGCTTTCTATTCATATCATCCAAAATTTTCCGTTTTGGATCCGGAAGTAACCTATTCTATTCCAGACTATCAGGTTTCTTGTGGAATAGCAGATACTTTCGTTCATGTAATGGAACAATATCTCACGGCGTCGGGTATTAATCCGTTGATGGACCGTTGGGCTGAAGGAATATTGCAAACGTTGATAGAAATAGCTCCGTATGTTCATGAAAAGCCATGTGATTATGAGATAATGGCACAATACATGCTCAATGCCACTATGGGACTTAACGGCTTCATTGCCATGGGAGTACCACAAGATTGGTGTACACATATGATAGGCCATGAGTTGACAGCTTTACATGGAATTACACATGGTGAGACATTGGCTATTGTGTTGCCTGGCACTATGACAGTATTAAGCGAGCAAAAGCACGACAAAATACTGCAATATGGTGAAAGAATTTGGGGCATAACCAAAGGTAGCGATGGAGAAAGAATTGCGGAAACTATTAATTGTACGGAACAATTCTTCAGAAAACTCGGATTAAAAACCAGATTATCTGAATTCAATATTGGAGAAGAGACAATTGCCGAAATTGAAAAAAGATTTAACGAAAGAGGAGTACGCTTAGGAGAGTGTAAAAACGTTACCGGTGCAGTAGCGCGTGCTATTTTAGAGTGTGCTCTATAATATATTTATTCCTTACAACTGCTGAAGTAATAATACCTTATATATCTATAAAAAGATTGTTGAGGTTATTTTCTTCGAACTTAAACGGATTTTTATCATCATATTAAAAATGAAAATACAAATTATCGGAGATTGCTGTTCTGCATGCCATCATACACATGAAGCGATAGAAAAGGCGGCTGCGGAAATCGGTGGCGATATTGAAATAGAACACGTAAATGATATTGTAAAAGTACTTCAATTAGGGGTATTACAAACGCCTGCAATCATCATAAACGACAAGGTAGTAAGTTCCGGCAAGCACTACTCCGTTAAAGAAGCCAAACAATTAATAATAGAGAATAGATAATGGATAATATCCTATCATTATTAAGCAATTACGCCAGTAATACATCATCTCCTATATTGATGGTATTGATACTTGGTATTGTTTTTGCTCTTGACCCTTGTTTGCTCTTGACTAATATTGCCGCAATAGGCTATATCAGTCGCGATGTAAACGATAAGAAGCGCTCTTTTATTTGCGGATTGTGGTACACTTTCGGGCGAACAATTTGCTATGGATTGCTTGGAGTAATATTAATAATATTATTACAGGCAGGTACCAATATTTCAGGTTTTGAATTATTCTTTGAAAAATGGGGAACGATAATAGTAACTATATTCATGATTATCATGGGTTTATTTCTCTGTTTTTCTGACTATATCAAATTACCACAAATAAATATTGTTAAGAATATACAGCAAACATCTTTTCACGGAAGTATAGGAGCTTTTTTATTAGGAGCAATACTTACAATGGCTTTTTGCCCTACTAATGCCGTATTATTTTTCGGAATGATGGTTCCAATATGTGTAGTATCATCTTGGGGCTATATTCTTCCATTTATCTTTGCAGCTACTACTGCTATTCCCGTTATCATAACTTCATATATTATTGCCTTTAGTCTGAATAGTATTGGCAAATATTACGAAAGATTAAAACAGATAAGTAAGTTCATGAAGATCTTCACAGGTGTATTATTTATTGTTTTCGGACTAATAATGGGGCTACAACAATATTTGGGAAAAGGGCATCATAGTCATCACCACCATCACGAGCATGAAACGGAATGCGTGGAACATCATTGCGAAGAGCATCATTGCGATGAACATGATTTTTGACTAATATTCCAATAATTATGATTATAACGAACAAGAATATGATTGGAGTTATAGTCAATAAAAGAAAATTTTTATTTATAGCAACTGATATTTATAAATCGAGTAGGAGGTAAACACTAATCATAAGGTGTTTATCTCCTATTTTCGTGT
>SAMEA3663028__coassemble_224_pt1 | contig 24918 bp, 4 predicted proteins | sample SAMEA3663028__metabat2_high_PE_039 | metagenome-assembled genome bin SAMEA3663028 (sample SAMEA3663028) | pig gut metagenome | biome: pig gut; feature: pig-associated habitat; material: faeces | place: France | collected 2012 | reverse complement strand
AGTGACGAAGTCAGGAGAAGTATCTTTTCATATAATGATTGTTAAAGATAAAATGTATTAAAACCTATTTGTTGAATTGAAATTATTTGATGTTTAATTGTTTTATATATGTATTCTTCTTGAGATTTTAATTAAAAATTATTATTAAAAATTTTTTAATTTAAAAATTAATTACATATCTTTGCAAAGACAATCTTATTAAAGCTATTATGAATAAGTTTCTTTATATATTATTTTGTTCTTTTATCTTTGAATTATCTGAGATATAGATACTTAAGTTTTTTATAATTCGTATTTATACCTCCAAATTCAAGTGAAAATTTTTATTCTTTAATAGTATTTTTAATTATAAATTCCCATGAAAAAGATAATTTTTTTGACATTTTTTTGTTTGTCGTTTGTAATGTATATCAGTGCTGAAGATTCTTTATACATGAAATGTAATAGTCTTCCGGACTTTTCTCTTAATAGTTCGGTGACCTTAGACGATTCTTTGTATGTAAATATTTTTGAAGACAAGTATAATATTGTTTTTTCTCAAGATATTCAATCACTAACATATAGCGATACAACGATATCAGACATAGATTTTTTTGAAATACAACTTTTGCATAGTAGGTATTTAGGATATGAAGATAGTATTGGCTTGCCAAAACTTCCTACAATTAATTTCACATTACAAATACCTTCTGCTCTTTATGATAGTACCTTTGTAGCTAGTAATATAACATGCTTATACGAAGATTATAACGTAAATAGTTATTATTACCCATACCAAGATTTTATGGGGGATGAACAAACGGAACTGTTGTTTTCAGAACAATATTACTCAAATGATTATCCTTTGACAAATTATGTAGAAATTTCTACGCCTTTTAAGGCAGGAAATACAACAGGAATAGTAGTAAAAATACGTCCTATACAATATAATCCACAAGCAGGAAAAATTAGAATTATAAAATCAATATCATTTGACGTACCGATAACAGAAGTACCTTTGACGGATATTTTTGTATATGAGATGTTAGATGCAGAAGAAGTTATAGATGCGCCTGTTTTGTCAGAATATACCCATTTACCTTTTAACGAGAACTACTTAGGTAAACTACTTATTGTAATTTCTGACGAATCTTATAGAGAAGAATTAAATGAGTTTGAAGCACACAAACAATCAAAAGGATATGAAACGGAAGTAGTGTCGATTAATCAAATAAAAGATTTAATGGGCGCGTCACAGGTAACTTCTCAGGTTTTAAGAAATTATCTTCGTGGTAGATATTTGGATGATTACGTATTGTATCGACCAAGATATTTATTGTTAGTAGGTAATTATGATGTTATCCCTTATTCGTTAGATGATTATGAAAAAGGAAATTGGTTTTATTCCGATCTTTATTATGGTTGTTTGAATAAAACAATAATTCGCAATGAAACGGATTATTTTCCGGAAATGTTTGTTGGTCGTTGGCCGGTTTCAACTATATCTCAGTTACAAGTAGCTATTAATAAAACCATAACATTTGAAAATACAATAGGTAATTTTCCTACACTTTACAATATAATGATGTTGTCCGGAATAGAACAATTTGTAGGGTATAATGATAAAGCAGAAGTTGAAAGATATAAAACTATTGTTGATATGCAAAATATGTTAAATAGTCTTTTATATCAGAATGTTGATGTATTTGATGGTAGAAACTTTCGTGATGAACAAGATTCAATACAGAATATATTGAAAGGAAAAATGAAGAATGATTTATGGATGTTCGTTTATGTTGGTCATGGTTCTTCTTATATGTTAGAGAATCCTACTCAAATAGAAGTAGTAAACTTAGTTGATTTTGAATATGATAAAATTCCTCCTATAGCAATTTCTTTTGCTTGTTCTACTAATCAAATAACGGAAGGTAATACATGTTATGGTAGAACATGGTTGTTAAATGAAAATTCAGGAGGTGTATTGCATTATGGTGCAACAGGAGATTTATATAGAAATTTAAATAGAACATTGGCAGTTGGTTTCTCGAAGACATTAAATGCAAATTTAAAAAAAACAATATCGGTATCTCTACAGATTGCATCTGCTAAATTAAATTTTAATATTTCAAATATTCAGAATAGTTTAGTTCGAAATCATATTGAAAAATATTGTATTTATGGAGATCCATCCTTGTTAATGTTTGGAGGTCTTAGAGATGATCAGATGATACAATATAGTAAAGATATTAATAATTTAGAAATTAGCACTATTAATAATATTGATTTATTTAAAGATATATTGATAAATAGTCCTTTCTTTGTATATGTTTATGATCCTAATGGAAAACTATTAATTAGTGATAATTCAAATAATATTATTTCAAAATTAAATTCATTACCGGTAGGCATGTATTTTGTTTATTTACAAGGAAATAATATTTCAAAATCTTATAAATTAGTTGTTAACAAATAAATTATAAATTATTATGAAAAAGATATTAAATATCGCAATGATTCTATTTTTTGTATCAACATTGTTTATTGGATGTCCTCCACGAGTTATAAATCCCCCTATAACTCCTAACGATACTATTAGTGATACGATAACTAATCCATATGATAGTATTGAATATGATAGTATTGAAAAATATGTTTCAATAGAGTATTTGGATAATTATTTGCAAAATGAGGTAGGTGATACATTTCTTTTTACTTCTGTTAAGGATGGTGTTGTAGATACTATGTCATTGCATTTAACCGCTAATCGCATAGAAAAATCTAAGCAAACTGATGCTAAACGTAAGTCATTATTGATAAGCGATGATGATTACGACTATTATTATTACACAGAATTGATAAGAAAATATATGTTGTACCAATCTCAAAATGTTCGTATTTCTTTATTTATAAATGTTGTTTCTCACAGTGATATAAATAATTATCATGCAGGTGTAAATTATTCTTGTACTTTTAGGAATTTAGGAAATACTTATTCTAGTGCAAAAGATTGTGATTGTAAGTCAAAAGATTGTATCTCTGAAAATTGTTTTCCTTCAATAATTTCAATTAATAGAGATGATAGTTTGTTTGTTGAAATAGAGCATGGAAAGGGTATTACAAAATTTAGGGATGATGAAGGTAATTATTGGCATTTGGTTGAATAATATCTCAGATTCTTGAAATAACTACATAAAACTTCAGCCCGCATGGCATCACAGCCGTGCGGGCTTTTTTGGTTCGCGCCCTAAATCCATCCATAGATAACTCCGCGTATCACTTATTTTCATCGTGCTGTTTTTTTAATATCGCGCCACAAATCCATCCGAAATTTTCTTCTACCTCTATCTCCATTGCATCACAGCCGTGCGGGCTTTTTTTGCACCATAATTTATCCTCCTCCTTTGTCTTTTATAAAGCGACATTTCTTCCTTTTTACTGCAATTTTTATTTGGTTTACGTGTTGATGAAGACATGAATTTAATGTTTTTTACTTTTTGTTATTTTTAACAATGTTAATTATTTAAGTGTGTTTTTTCTGAAATATCTTAGACTTTAACATTTATTGTTAATTTTATTTTTGTATTTATTGAAAATAGATATTTGTAACGCATTATTTTATTAATTATTTTTTGGCACCTTAATAAAAAATTATTTTGAAATTTATTTTGTACTTTAAATTGGAATTTGTAAATTTGGGGTCTTGAAGAATTACAATAAGATTGTATAAATCGTATTCTCTAATATGGGTGTACTCGTCTGATTATTATCCTGTTTTGAGAATCACTATTTTAGATATCTTCTGTTCATTCTTAGTTTTTTTAATATTAAAATAATATATTTTTGTTTAACTAAATTTTATGTGCTTATGAAGAAATTTTTACTTTCATTCTTATGCATGATCTGCCTATTGGTTCCGTGGCAAACTATGGAGGCGCAAGGCAGTCAGGTTAAGGAAGATTTTGAGAATGGCACTTCGTTACCTACGGGTTGGACTACCAGGGGTACAGCTTCTTCTGATTATCAGTGGGATGTGTATACAGGTACCTCTACGAAACCGGCTTATGAGGGTACACAGTGCGTTCGATTTGACTCCTACTCTGCTTCTAATGGCGTAACGGGTATTTTAACCTCTCCTTCCGTTACAATTACTAGTCCCGAAGCAAAGGTCTCTTTCGCTGTAAAGAACCCTAAAGGCGGTTTTTTAGCAGCTTATGTTTCTACCGATGGTGGTAGTACATATTTTAACAATCCTTTGGACACTTTTGTAAATTTAACTGAATGGACTGTTAAGGCCTATAATTTAGGTAGTTATGTTGGTCAATCAGTGTGTATAGTGTTCCATTCCGTAAGTAATTGGGGTAGTGGCGATGCTTATCACTATATGGATAATTTCGAACTTGGCGAGCCTGCAACTTGTGCTAAGCCGGTTAATGTTTCCATATCTTCCGTTACACAAACTACTGCAAATCTGCAGTGGAACCTTGATACCGTTGGTGATGCTTCATCTTCTTATTTCTTGACAGTTTCTGATGAAGAAGGTAATTATTTGTTTAACAATCAATCTATTATGGCAACCAATATGGCCGGTACTTACTCTTATGCACTTACCGGCCTTACAAGTGGCGTAACATATTCTGTTTTTGTTAAAACCGACTGTTCCGCTGCTTTTAGAGGTTTTTCCGAGGTGTCTGCTACAAAAAGTTTTACCACTCTTTGTAACCCTGTGAATTTCCCTTATACTTGTGATTTCGATTCTATGACGACGAATGTAAATCCGGATTGTTGGACTATCTATGCTCCAACTACCGCTACATCTGTCTCAACGACTCAGAAATATGGTAGTTCAGGTAAGTCGTTGAAACTCTATGCAACTACCGATGGTCAAGTACTTGCCACTACTGCTCCGTTAAATCATGCCGCCAATGATATGGAGATAGACTTCATGTTCCATGCTCCTGCAGGTACTCCTCTCCAAGTGGGACTTATGAGCGACCCTGGCGATATGTCTTCTTTTGAGCAACTCTATACTACCGTTGTTACTACTGCTTCTACTTGGAAAAATTATCGTTTCAATACCGGTAATTCACAACAAGGTACTACTACAAATCTTCATGTTGCTTTTGTGGTAAGTTCCGGTGCTGCAAGAACTTGCTATTTGGATAATGTAAATATCCATGCTATCCCTTCTTGCCCTCGTCTTGAGGATGTTGTTGTAAATTCTATCGACTCTATAAGTGCTCAACTCGATTGGACTGAGATTCAAACACTTTCCGGTAATTATCAGTTTGAAATTACAAATGGCTCTAATACAACTTATTTGATTGCAAATAACAAACCTGCTACTATTTCAGGTCTACAACCGCAAACCAATTATACAATTCGCGTACGTAGTATTTGTTCTGCTAACGATAGCTCTGAGTGGAGTTTGCCTATCTCTTTCAAAACAAGATGTGGCTCTACTACCGTGCCATTCTCCGAGAATTTCAATGGCTCTACTTCACTCCCTGATTGTTGGCAATCTTCCGTAGTTGCTTCTCAACCTACAGGTAGTGGTTCTGTTACCGGCTGGACAATTTATACTACCACTTCTACTTCAAGTACTTTAATCCGCTCAGGTAACTCTCTGCAGGCTCCGATGTCTCGCGTAGGTACTCATTATTTACTTACATTACCTGCTTTAAGAATCCCTGCTGGTCAGCTGCATGAGGTTAGTTTCTGGATGTATAGAAATTCTAATTCTGTTTCTACTGAGGGTATTAAAGTTTATGTAAATACTACTCCTTCTCTTACAGGTGCAATCTTGTTGGATTCCGTTCAATCTTCTCGTTATGGATATCCTCAAGAGGATGCTCTCGCTTTCTATAATTATGTATATACAATACCTTTGACCGGTACTGTATATGTAATGTTCGAGTCTGTGCATGCATATAAATCTTCTATGTATTTGGAAGATGTATCAATTACTCCTAAACAATGTCACACCAGATTGACAGATGTAACAGAGAATATCGATTTTAATACATATACTTACTCAAGTACATGGAACTCTATGTCAGATGAAAATTCATGGATAGTGGATTTCAATCTTGTTCAGGACGATACTATAGCATTATGTAATTTGCAGACTGTAGTTAATACTCCTGCTTATACATTAGATATGTCGTCATATCTCGAGCCGGCAAGTTCTTATTCTTATACTATCAGAATTACCGGTTTGTGTAATGCTAATGATACTTCTACAGAGGTGATAACAAAGAGTGGAGATTTCAAAACTCCTTGTCCTACTCGTAATTTACCTATCATCGAAAACTTTACTACTGAAGTACCTCCTCACTGCTGGAGTGCATATACCGACCCTAACAGTGCAAGAACTACTGCCGAATGGGAACATATCACTACAGCCGATTATAGTAATACCACCGGTAGTGCCAAATTCCCTGACGCTACGGCTACTACTATCGGTTATCTCAATTCTCCGAAATTTACAGCTACTGCAGGTACGGAATATATTGTTTCTTTCTATCAATATAGAAATACTGGATATGCAACTAAATTAAGAGAAGGTATACATGTATGGCTTTCTACTGCTGAGAATGATACCGTTAATGCAGTGAAAGTAGGTGCTACTTTAAGACATGGTACTACTACCGGTATGGAATATATCGAATATTCTTTCACCCCTACTGCTGATGGTGATTATTGCTTGGTATTCGTGGCAATTCAAGAATATGGTGATGCAAACTATATTGATGATATAACTATTCAAGAAAGACCTACTTGTATTAATATCTCTAATAATTATGTGAATGTCGAAGCGGGTATTTTTGATGCTCAAGTTAGTATAAACGACACTGTAGCAAATACTTATGAGTTGTATTATGCAGTTGGAGATGATTTGGAAATAGATTCAATAATAGCTAATGGTAATAGAATAGTAGCCAATATCACCGCTTCTAATTCTATAGTTACGTTAAGTAATCTTATTCCGGAAACCGATTATAGTTTTATCTATCGTTTGGTATGTGATTCTTTAACAGATAGTTATTCTCTTTGGGGCCCTGTAGGTACGTTTACTACTCAATGTGGACCTGTATTGGTGCGTGAAAGTTCACCATACATCGAGAGCTTCGAAAGTTATAGTATTGGTCAGATTATGAATTCTTCTGCTTCTTGCAATATTGTAAGTGGTAGCAACGGTACTATCAGAAGTTCTTTAGGTTCCTCTACTTATACAGATGGCAATATTTGCGTTCCTTTCGATGGCACAAAACAATTTGTAGTAGGCTATAGTAGCAACGGTACTATTGGTCGCCTCCTCGACCTTCAAGCCGGTGTTAACTATAAAGTAACAATATATGCTTATGCTTATCTCGATTCAAACTACTTGGACAGAGCTGAATTCAGCCACGTATCTCTCTATTATCAAGCCCAAAATGGTACACAACGTAATTATGTAGTAGAGAATGCCTCTACCGGTATGAATGAATATATACCTGTATCCGGCTACCTCTCAGTACCTACCGATGGACTCTATGAGGTTGGCTTCGAATTTTCGGGCGGTTTCTCTACAAATTATTCCGCTTACGATTATTTCAATGTACAAGTAGTGGAATGTGCCCCTCCTACTCGTAATGAGATTATCACTATCACCGACACTTCTGTCAGTGGTACTATTACCGGTATTGGAAATGAATGGGAAATCCGTATTTGCTCCGATAAACCTGGTACATTAGATCCTGATCCTGCTTATGTTTATGCAGATACTATCAATACCACTTCATTCACAGTAAGCGGCCTTATACCTAATACACAATACTGGTTTATTACTCGTACCAACTGTACGACAAATATGAGTGAATGGTCTTATCCTATCCAATTCGCTACAAACTGTGCTATACAATCAGTGCCTTATACAAATTCTTTCGAAGAAGATACCGACACTCGTTGCTGGCGTAAGATTGGTACAGAAGAGTCTGTCGTAGAACAATCAAATGATGAAAGTCATGTTGGTACTAATTCTTTGCAAGTGTTCAATGCTACTGCAGTTTCTCCTGAATTTAATGTAAACTCTTTCGTCGGTTATATGATTAACGGTTGGGTATATAATTCTTCCGACTCTGCAGCTCAATTCGACGTTGGCGTTATGGTAGACCCTAACTCTACAGAGACTTATGAGGTTGTTTCTACCGTTACTGTAGTCTCTTCTAATACTTGGGAAGAGTTCACTGCTTACTTTACAGTATTGAGCGACCCTGATTATGCCGACTTTGCTAATGCTAAATATATAGCTCTCTCTTGCACCGGCGACGATCCGTTCTATTTCGATGATATATATGTAGGTGTTGTTCCTACTTGCCCTAAAGTTGGCAAACTCATCGCTTCTGTTGCCGGCGACCTTACTGTAAGTCTTAATTGGACTCCTGCTGCATCCGAAACAAGCTGGTATATCGTTACTCATAAACTTGATGGTGAGAATGATATCATCATAGCAGATACCGTTGTTACTACAAACAACGTTGCTTTAACCGGTTTCAGCCCTCTTACCGATTATTACTTCACAATCCAAGCTTTGTGCGGAAATAACGATACATCTTTGATTACTACATCAAATGTTATCACCACACCTTGCGCTCCACTCGATTTACCTTATTTATCTCAATTCGGTGCTGTTTCTCCAAGTTGCTGGGAAATATTGTACACTGTAAATAATCCTACTTCTTCTAATCATAAGTTTATTTACTCTACAACAAGTAAGTATTTCTATTGTACATTCAGTAGTGGTAATTCAACAGATACTTCTTTCCTTGTAACACCTACATTTAAACTTAAGACGAATAATGGTATCGTTGTTCATTTGGATGGTTATCTCTCTACTGCTTACGACTCTATCAACCCTCCTATCCTATACTCTTTGGATAATGGAATGACTTACGATACGCTCAATGTGAACTTGTTTAACCGTGGTTCAAGATCAGTTAAATCTACTTATATCCCTAATGTAGGTCCTGGTAATATCACATTCAAATTCGTAGATGAAGAGCATAAATATGGCGGTTATTATATCTATGGTTTCGAAGTGGAAGAGGTTGAAGATTGTGCTCGTCCGCAAAATGTTACTTTCGCAGTTACCGACTCTTTAATAACTGCTACTATCGTTGATTCCGTAGCTTCTCATACTCAATTCGAATATGTTTATGGTATCGGTAATTTCAACCCGGATAATCTCACTCCTACTCTTGTAAACGGCAATACTTTCACTATCACTAACTTTAATTTAGCGTCTAAATATACTTTATATGTACGTACTTATTGTAGTGAGACTGAGCATTCTTCTTGGTGGAAGCCGTTCAAATTTGAAACCCCTTGTGGTACATATGCTTCTCTTCCTTATTATCAAGACTTTGAAAATTTGGAGAGCAGAGCAGACATTGCAAATCAATGCTACTCATTCTACACTACATCTACAACCGACCCACTCACTTCTACTACTTCTTATCCGAGAGTAGTATATGAAAGTAATTCTGCATATGCTGTAAATAACTCAAAAGTAATCAGATGGTATTCTTCAAATACTGATCCGATTTTCTTGCAATTGCCATTATTTACAGCTCCTGTAAATGAGTTGGAAGTAGAATTTAACTATCGTAACGAAAGTACTACTACAAGTAATACAAATCTTATCCTTGGTGTAATGATACCGGGTGATGCTAATTCTTTCATTGCGGTACATACTTGTCCTATACAAACCGATATTGCAACCAGATTGACTATTGATTTATCTACAGTACTTCCTGTTGACGATTATACCGGTTATGTAGTGGCTTATAAATATGGCCCTGGACCGAGCAGCAACTGGTATGCAAGTGTGGATAATATCGAAATAAGACACAAAGTTAAATGCGGTAATGACCCTGTATTTAATGAATTTGAATACGTATCAGCCGATTCTATTGCATTTAATTATAGCTATTTTGCCGATACTATCCAAGTGGCTTGTGTAAATGCCGGTGTTAGCGCTGACGCTTGCACTAATATTATCTCTACTACTGCTTCTACTTGCGGTATCAATAATCTTGTTTCAGATACTAAATACGATATCTACTTACGTAATGTATGTGGTGGCGTAGCAGGTAATTGGGTAGGCCCTTATTCTACTTTCACTGCTTGTGATACGGTTTATATTACAGATACTACCCCTTGGGTTGAGGACTTCGATAATACTACTGCTGATTATCGCTTCCCTCATTGTGTATATCCTGTACAAACCAATACTGTCAACGATGTAGTTTATCCTATCGTTATGGATACTGCTTCTGCAAAAACAGCTCCTGCCGCCCTCGCAATGAAAGGTGTTAATATCATCGCATTGCCTACTATTGACAAAGCGATTTCTGCTACTAAATTGGCATTCTATGCAGTCGGTACAGGTACTGTTTATGTCGGTTCAGTAACTAATGTTAATGCTTCTTCTTTCAATACATTGGTTTCTAAATCTGTTTCAAGCACTTTGAAACGCTATGAAGTAGACTTTAGCTTGTATCCAAATATCGCCGGAGATAGAATTGCTATTAAAACTTCATCTAATGCTAACTTGTTTATCGACAGTTTGATGATTTATACCAAACCGGAATGTTACGACCCTCGCAGCTTGAGTATTCAAGATTTGGGTGATACAAGTGCTACTATATCATTTAATATCTCCCCAATAGCAGAGAGAGTAGAATATAAGGTTTACTCTAATTTGGATACTGTTGCTCATGCTACTATTCCTGCTACTAATATGATAATTGTTAATGGCTTATCCGAACTTAATAATTATACCTTCGAAGTGCGTACATTCTGTAGTGATAGTACAATTTCCGATTGGTCTACAATTACATTTACTACACTTTCCGCTCCTCTTACTGCTCCGTTTGTTCTCGATTTCGAAGATGCGTTTGTTAATTCGAAGATTGATATAGTCAATGGCGGTTCCGCATATTTCGTTTTGGGAACTTATTCTACTGCTGTTAAAGATGGTACTCGCGCTCTTTATATCTCTACAAGTTCAAGCGGTAGTAACAACAACTATGTTACTTCTTCAACTTCAAACAACTTTGCTACTATCCCTATATTGTTAGAGCCTGGTAGATACAATATATCTTTTGATTGGAAAGCCGGTGGTGAGGGCACAAGTACTATTTGGGACTATGGTAGAGTATTCTTAGCTCCGGAAAGCATGACATTCCCTGCTTCTACTACTCTCCCTTCAGGACTTTCTGCTACTGCTGTCCCTTCAGGATGTTTTGCTCTTGATGGCGGTACGGGTTTGAATCTTTCAGAAGGTAATTGGAGGAATGTAAGTGATACTTATGTCGTAAATAACAAAGTTAGAATGCAACTCGTGTTTATGTGGAGAAACGATGGTTCTTCAGGTGATATGCCGGGTATCTCTTTCGATAACTTTATTGTTACTAAACACGCTTGTATGAATGGTATCGACTCTGCTCGTATCGAATCTGTTACAGATAATAGTGCTACTTTATCCGTTTATCCTAATCCGGATCTTCACGATACAATTACTTATGTATTGTCTGATGCTACAGGTGCTGTGGTTGATTCAGCTACTGTAAATGTCGGTACAAATAACATGTTTACAATTTCTAACCTTACGGATAATACTAATTATTCTATCGTAATCTGGGGATATTGTGATGGTGGTAAATCTTCCGAAATCACCGGTTCTTTCACTACATTGTGCTCAGCTCTTACTGTAGATGATAACAATCCGTTCTTCGAAGGATTCGAATCTTATGGTTATTCAGCATCGTTCAAAACTACATTCCCTTGCTGGTCTTACAATAGTGTATATGGATCTTCAAATTTGACTACTTTGAGCTCTACCGGTTCTGATATCGGTCAAATGCCTTATGAGGGTAATAATGGTTTGAGATTGTACATGAATAATGAAAAGGTTATTTATCGTAACTTTGCATTAACAGCAGGTACTCACGAAATTTCTCTTTATGCAGTTGCTAAAGTTGCCGGAGCTGAAATTTCTATCAAGTATCGTCCTGCCGATAGCGAAAACGACTCTGTATTGGTATCTCAATTGATTTACAACTCTTATCAACCTGTAGTTGCCAAACTCGATATCGACCAAGCAGGTGAATATATCATCTCTATCGATATCAATACTCGTAACCTCACTACAGGATATCTTGCTATCGATAACTTGTCCGTACGCAAATCATCTGTATTGTTACCATACAACTTAACTGTTAATAACATTACCGCTAATACTGCAGATGTATCTTGGAATTCTTATCACAATAGTAATAAGTTGCGCTTGTATGATGCAAATTATCAATTAGTAAAAGATACTCTCTTGACAGGTGTAACTAATGTCGCATTGAGCGGATTGACAGATAATTCTACTTATTTTGTTGAGGTTAATGCTATAGAAAGCGGCTTGTCTTCCGACACTATCTCTACTTCATTCACCACTAAGTGTATGACGTTTACTAATTACTTCAACGACTTTGAAGGTTATGCAGAGAAGAGTCGTCCTGAATGTTGGACATTGGAAGCATATACCTCTACCGGTTCCGAGTATATCAATACTTCTAATCCTCAATGGGTAACTTATGAAGTAGGTGGACACACCGGTTTGATGCTCTACTCTTCATACATGAGTACAAGATCTGTGAATATTGTTTACTCTCCTGAAATCAGTATCACTCAACCGTTGTTCTTAACTTTCGATTATTATAACAATAATCAAAATGGTGCTACTTCAAGTGATTCTTTGATAGTGACAATAATTTCTAATGGTGTTGAGTCTCAACCTATTCTCGTTGCCGACTATAGAGTAACTAATAGTGAATGGTGCTCATTCCAATACGATTTGAGTTCTTATCAAGGTAGCTCTATAATTGTTAAATTCTGGACTCGCTCATACTACTATGGTACAGGTAAGTATGTCGGTATTGATAACTTCAGCGTATCTTGTGTAGCTCAAGGTGCTACTTACAATGACGTTACTTGCCCTCAAACCAATTATGTTGGTCATGGATTTAATATTAGTGCTAATGAAATGGTTGTCGGTGATACTACTACTTTCACTCGCCGTCAACCGGGTTCTTCTTGCGACTCTATTATTACATTGAATTTGTATGTTCCTTCTCCTTTCTCAACAATATCTTATGATACTATTTGTGAGGGTCAGGTTTACAACAAAGGATTATTTACCGGTCTTACTACTGCGGGTCGTTATACTATTAATGGCACCTCTTCTCTCGGTTGCGATAGTAATGTAATTCTCTATCTTGCTGTTGTTGATGTTAACAACTACATGACTGTAAACCTCTGCGAAGGTCAAACTTACAACTTCGCCGGCCAGGTTATCTCCGCTGCAGGTGTATATAGTGATACTGCTGTCAACTCTCGCGGTTGCGACTCTATCACCGTTCTTACCGTTACTTACACTGCTAAGTATTATGAAGAGACAGATTACTTCTGCGAGGGTACATCTTATACTTGGGCTAAGAACGGTCAATCTTATACCGCTGCAGGTAGATATGAACATAACTTGAGGAATATCTATGGTTGCGACTCTATCGAAGTGCTTAACTTGATAATGTTGCCTACTAATACTTATCTTACTGCCGAACTTTGTCAAGGTCAATCTTACGAGTTCTTCGGTAATACTATCACTGAGGCAGGCAACTATACTCACATCCTCGCAAACAGCATCGGTTGTGACTCTATCATCAACCTCACCGTTACTGCTGTTGCAGCTCCGATAACTAAGGTTTCCGACTACGTCTGCGAAGGTCAAGATTATTATGGTTATGGATTTACTCTCACAGGTATAGTTTCCGACACTGTGGCAACCAACACTGTTAAGACCCTTGAGGGTTGCGACTCTATCGTAGAGCTTACTCTCGACTTCATTCCAACAGCTCATGTAGCAATTACAGAGACTATCAATGAAGGTGAGACTTATGAGTTCGGTGGTAATACTCTCACCCAAGCAGGTGAATATACATATACTTACCACACTGCCCTTGGTTGCGACTCTATCGTAACACTCACACTCATAGTAACTACCCCTGTAGATAATGCTTATGCATTGCCTATCATCGTAGCACCGAACCCTGTAGTAGGCGGACAAAGTACATTCGTTAACCGCGAATGGACAGCCGAAGAGCAGAACGGAATGCGCGTAGAGGTACTCAACGCCGTAGGTCAAGTAGTGGATATCTTCACTCCTGCTACCTTCCCTATCGAAGTTGGTGGTATCTACACCAGCGGTATCTACTATATCCGCGTCACTTCAGGCACCGGAGAGGTTTACCTCGGTCGCCTTGTAGTGAAATAATAGTTAAATACACTATTAATTATATTGTCCGTGCACCAATTTTGGTGCACGGATTTTTTTTATCGATATAATACACAAAAATTCGATTTTTTTCGTTTTCGTCAAAATTTGTTTGAAGACCTTTTTCCTATCTAATGCCATTGTTGAAATACTATTTTTCATCCCTTTCTTTGTATTTTTTTGAGATAGCTATCCCTTTTTTAGACCTAAAAATAGCCATTTTAGTCCCTATTTTTCTTAATTGATAAAAATATTTTTTTGCCTTCTCTAAATTTAATATAATGCAAATTTTAACAGTCGCGCAAATATTATCCTCTAAATTTAATATTAAAGTGTTAATTTTATCTTCTTTGTTAATTGTAAAGTGTTTATTTTAATACTTCTTTTGCGTTGGTAATAGTCGTATTTAGGATTTGTACGTAATTTTTTTATAGGGGAATTATTGCCATAGTGAAATTTTTATTATCTTCGGAACGGGTTTATTATCTATTATTTCTTATATTGTTTTTCGATATAAAAACGAAATAATCTCTTAAATTTTATGCTGTGAAACACTTTTTTTATGCTATTATCAATCTGTGTTTTCTCCATAAATATTTAACAAACCTACAAAGAAAGTGTAAAATTTTTAATATTATTTAACTAATTATATTTATTAATTATTTCAATGCTTATGAAGAAAAAATTCATTACTCTTTTATGCATTATCAGTCTGCTTGTTCCGTGGTCAGATATCGGAGCGCAGAATGTGTTGTTTAGTGAGGGTTTCGAAGGTAATGCTATGCCGACAGGATGGCGCACCGAAGGAACCGTTACTGACGCTTTAAATAACTGGAATCCTTCAAATAATACTGCTTACGAAGGATCTTACTCTTTAAGGTTCAACAGTTATAGTGCAGGTAACGGGCAGACGGGTATTTTATATACTTGTCCGTACACTGTTAGTTCATCGGATTTAGTAGTAAGTTTCTGGGTGAAAAATCCTACGGGCGGTCCGCTCAGTATCTACATCTCTACTGATAGCGGCGCTACTTACCTATCAAACCCTTTGAGTACGAATATTGAGAATTTACCCGATTGGACTCAATTTTCATACTCTTTGAGTAGTTATGTCGGCCAAAAGGTTACTTTCGTATTCCATTCCGTTAGTAATTATGGTTATGGCGATGCTAATCACTATTTGGATAATTTCGTTATCCGTGAAGCCGCCACTTGTGCCAAGCCGGTTAATCTATTAGCTACCTCTATAAACCAAACTTCCGCTAATATTATGTGGAATTTGGATATTGAAGGTGATACCGCATCTGTTTATATATTAAATGTATTTGATGATGCCGGTAATTTTGTATATCAAAATCAAAATATTACTCCTACTGTTGGGTTGTATACTCTTAGTTATCAATTGACCGGTTTGCAACCCGGCACCAATTATCATGTTACTTTAAAGGGTGATTGTTCTTCTGCTTTCCGTGGAAAATCAAATATCTCTGATGAGTATATATTCACTACTTTATGTACTCCTACCGCTCTTCCTTTTACCGAAGATTTCGAAAACGGTACTGTAGCTCAAACTCCTACATGCTGGATTATCGATGCTCCTACATCGGAAACCGCAATCTCCAATACAAAAAAATACGAAGGAAATAACTCTCTTAAGTTGGTTTCTACTATCAATACTTCCGCTGTAGCTGCTACTCAACAAATAGCTCAAGCCGCTAATGATATGGAAATCGACTTCATGTTCTACGCCCCTGCAGGTACAAATTTCGTAGTTGGCCTTATGAGCGACCCGAGAGATATGCAATCGTTGGAGCAACTCTATGTTGCTACTGTAGAAAAAGGTAATCAATGGGTTAACTATAGATTTAACACTCACCGATCTGCCCAAGGTACTACACAAAATCTTAGTGTGGTTTTTGTAGTAACTTCCGGTTCTGCCAGAGTTTGCTATTTGGATAATGTAGACATTCATCCAATACCTTCTTGCGTTCGCCTCGAAAATGTGGAAGTCAATAGTGTAGATTCAAATGCTGTTGTTATTGGTTGGGAAAATCCGGCAATTACTCCTTCAAACAACTATCTCGTGGAGGTGATGAATTGCATCGATAGTACCATCACTTTTAGAAATGCTACTGTTAATCCTTTTAATGTTACCGGATTAAATAATCAAACGTCATATCGATTCAGAGTAAGAAATATTTGCGCTGCAGGCGATTCAAGTCAATGGAGTTTGCCTATCTATACTACTACCACTTGCGGTGTAAATCTTAATTTGCCGTATGTAGAAAACTTTAACGCAGGTTCTACTATTCCTTTCTGCTGGCAATCTATTTTGCCGGGTATGACGATATATACTACTACTTCTTCTTATTCAATATATTCCCATAGTGGTAACTCTTTGAAATCTCCGGATTCTAACAACGGCCATTATATGATTGCTTCAGAACCGGTACATATCCCTCAAAGCAATGTGTATGAGGTTAACTTCTGGATGTTCAGAACTGCCGGTACCTATAGTTGCTATGATGGTGAGATGGTGAAAATTTGGGTAAATAACGCTCCTTCTCTTAATGGTGCCGTATTGCTCGATTCTATCCACTCTTGCGTACAAAAATACCCTGAAGAAGATGCCTTCACCGATGGTATGTTTAATTACTTCTACAAAATTCCTATACAAGGTACTGTATATGTAATTTTTGAAACCTTCCATAAAAATGGTGTCAGCATGTATTTCGACGATGTTACTATCCAAGAGTCCCTCTGTAAGGGTATGGTACATAGCTTGAATACTGATATTAATCTCGCTAATAATACTTTTGAAGCTACTTGGAAAACAAAATCCGAGGAAACACAATGGCTGGTAAATTTCTTACTGAAGACTGCTAATAATGATACTGTATATAATGCACAAAACGTATTGGTAAGTAATAAGGAGTATAATTTAGACTTATCTACTTATATTACAGAGAATACCCAATACTCATATTCAGTAAAAGTAAGAGCGTTGTGCGAAGGTAATGATACTATAGAACCGGGTATCTCAAAAACCGGCTCGTTTAAAACCCCTTGCCTTGCAAAGGTTTTACCTATTTTCGAAAGCTTTGAAGGCTCTGTTTTCCCTCCGGAATGCTGGACTTCTTATACCGATCCTAATAGTAGAGATGCAAATAAAGTATGGGGTACAAATAACTATTTTGTCAAAACCGGCTCTCGTTCAGCCATGTTCCCGGATGCTAATAATAAAACTGAAGGATATCTGAATACTCCGTTGTTCCAAGTAGAAGCAGGAAAAACTTATCTCTTATCTTACAGCCAATATAGAATAACTTCTTATTCTTCTGAAAAAAAGTTGGAAGGTATTGCAATGTGGTTGTCTCAAACACCTTCTGATACTACTAATGCGGTGAAATTGGGCCATATATCTCGATATAACAATGATAGTACTATTACTACCGCCGGAATGCACGACTATCAATATGAGTTTACCGTTCCTGCTAACGGCAGTTATTGCATTATCATTCACGCTATTCAAGAGTATGGTAGTTCTAATTATATCGACGATGTGATGATTGAGGAGAAACCAAACTGTATTAATATTGCATCAAGAGATATTAATATAGTTCCTACTTCAACATCTGTAGATATTACTGTTAGCGACACTACCGTTTCTGCTATAGAATTTGTAGTATGTGGCTCGGATGTAACGGTTGCCGATTCTATCAAAGCTTCTGATATTCATTTTGTATTCCACCCTACAGCAACAAATAAAACCGCTACTATAAACGGATTGACTTCCGATACCGGATATAATCTGTTCTGGCGTAATATTTGTGACGAAACTGCGGGTGAATATTCTATTTGGAGTAATATACCTACCTTTTTCCATACAAAATGTAATTACTTCACCGTTACCGCTACTGATGAATTCTTCGACGGTTTCGAAGATTATGAGTTAACTACCACTTTCGGCCCTGATCAAAGCTGCTATGTATTCGAAACTAATAAAGATTTCCAAGTTGTTGGTAGCCTTGGAGACCGATTGACAAATACAGGTACTCAATGCGTTCCTTATCAAGGAGAAAAGCAAATTGGTACTTTATGGGGTTCTCAAGGCGGACTTAAGCGTGAAATGTACTTGCAAGCCGGTAAGACTTATGAGGTATCTATCTATTCTCGTATAGATAAATACTACTCTTCCGATGCTGCTTGGATGTCTCTCTTCTATCAAGCCGAAAACTCTAATGATAAAGTTTATTGCTTATCTGAACAGAACTTTAAAGAACAATGGACGTTGAATTCCGCATACTTCTCCGTTCCTGCCGATGGCGTTTATTATGTAGGTTTCGAACAGAAACAAGATGGTACTACTTGGTATGGAGTTTATGATAACTTCAGAGTTCGCGAAGTGACTTGTGCCCCTCCTACTGTGCACGAAATTTTGTCAATTACCGACCACTCTGTTGAAATTCAAATGACAAGTTATGCTACTTCTTGGGAAGTACGCGTCTCTACCTCCGCTCCGGATATCACATTGGATAACCCTGCCGCCTTTGTTATCGATACTGTTAATACCACTACATTTACTATTAATGGTTTGCAAGATAATACCGACTATTGGTATATTATCCGCTCTTTGTGCTCGGATAAAAACTCCGATTGGACTAATCCGGTTAAATTCACTACAAACTGCGTTGCTCAAAATATACCTTATTCAAACTCTTTCGAGACGGCAAATGATCTTAGATGCTGGCGTAGCTTCAGCAACGAAGAGTCCGTAATGGCTTGTTCTTCCACTCAACATAAGTTTGGTTACAGCTCTTTGAAAGTGTCAAATATTACTTTGGTTTCTCCGGAAATGAACGTCACCTCTTTGAGTAACTATATGATTTCCGGTTGGGTTTATTCTACACAAGATTCCGCTTCAACTATCGATATCGGCGTGTTAATCGACCCTAACGATATATCTACTTACGAAATCATCGCTTCTGTCGATGTTCTCAACAGCAATACATGGACAGAGTTCGTGGCTTATTTCAATGTTCTCAACACTGAAGATTACGAAGATTTTGTAAATGCCAAATATGTGACTATCGCTTGTAGCGATAATACTTATTACTTCGATAATGTTTCTATTGAAGCGATTCCTAATTGCCCTAAACCTTCTGCCGTTGTAGCTTCTATTCAAGATATCGGCACGGCTCAAGTGTCATGGCAGGGTACTGCAACCTCTTATTTAGTATCTACTTATATTTCAGGTACTGATGCTTTTGTAAAAGATACTGTGGTTAATACAAACTCAGCCATCATCGCAAACCTCCGTCCTGTAACTAATTATTACTTTACAGTAAGGGGTATCTGTTCTGCAACAGATAGCTCTTCTATCTCTTTCTCAAATATTGTTTATACTCCTTGTGATGTTATCTCCCTCCCTTATAACAGTAATTTTGGAGGATCACAACCTGTATGTTGGGATATGTTATCTTCTAAAGCAAATCCTACTTCAAGTGATTTACAATGGAGTTATAACAGCTATTATCATTATTTCTATGCTTCTTTATCCAAGGGTGATAGTTTGGCAAAAGCATATCTTGTTACCCCTACATTTGTGATGAAAGATAATAATGGTATTGTTTTGGAATGCAGAGGTAATAATACAAATTTAAGTGTAGATATTCCTGTTCTTTATACTTTGGATAATGGCACATCTTGGGATACATTACAAACCTCTTTGGTTAATCAAGGTCAATTAAATACCGTGAAATATGTTATGCCTAATGTAGGCCCGGGTACAATAGCATTCCAATTTGTAGTAGAACGTCAAGAGACGGGATATGTTTACTTATATGATTTCAATATCGAAGAAATCGAAGATTGTAACCGCCCTCAATCGGTTACCACACGAGTGATAGGTAATAGCGTTAATGTACAAATCAATGATTCCGTTGCAGAACATACTCAATGGCAATATGTATATGGTATTGGTAATTTCGACCCTAATACAAAAACTCCGGTTCTTGTCAATACCGATTCATTTACTTTAAACGATTTGGAATATCAAACAGAGTATTCTATCTATGTACGTACATACTGTAGCGAAACCGAAACTTCTACTTGGTATAATCCTTATAAATTCAAAACAGGTTGTGGCGAAACTACATTACCTTATTTCGAAGGTTTTGAAGATTTGACATCAATACAAGGTGCTTTTGATAACCAATGCTATAAATTCTTTACTACAGGTAGTAACGATCTTACTTCTACTAACGGTTACCCTCGTTTGAATTTACCTACGCCAAGTATGAATTATGGTGCTAATGGTACTCAAGCCGTGAGATGGGTGTCTTCTGCAACCTATCCTATCTTCTTGCAGCTCCCTTCATTCCCATATAATGTAAATGAACTTGGAGTGGCATTCAACTACAGAAACGAAACTACTTCCGCATCTAATACCCCTATAATTGCAGGTGTTATGTTGCCGGACGACCCTGCTTCATTTATCACCGTACATACTTGTCCTTTGCAAACCAACCCTAATACCCGAGTAGAACTTGATTACAGCCAATTATTGCCTGCAGGTGACTATACCGGTTATGTTGTTGCTTTCAAATACGGTCCGGGCTCTGCCGATTATTACTTTGCTTCTGTTGATGATATTACAGTAGTATCTAAAGTGAAATGCTCTGAGGATCCTACTTCAGCGATGACCAATATTACAATGAATACCATTTCATTGGATTTTGATTACTATGCCGATTCATTGGAGGTTAAGTACGCAATAGAGGGTACTCCGGTTGAAAATATTAGCGGTAGTACTTATATTACGGGAAATAATTTTACTTTCGACAATCTTTCTGCCGGTACTTATTACGATTTCTATTATCGTAATGTATGCTCCGGTAATGCCGGTGAATGGGTAGGTCCTGATACTTACAGAACTTTCTGCGATACTATCGTTGTTGACGAAAATACCCCTTGGGTAGAAAACTTCGATAATACAGGTGCTTTAAGATACCCTGATTGCTTCTTTACTCTACAATCTTCCGAAATAGGTGGTACTACTTATCCTATCGTGGTGGATACTATGGTATCTACTTCTCCTGCTTCACTTGCAATGAGAGGCGCTAATATCATCTCTTTACCTCTCTTTGATAAAGAGCTCTCTGAATATCGCCTTACTTTCTATGCGAAGGGTAGTGGTAACCTGTTTATCGGTACCGTAAACGATATGGCTTATAACAGCTTTACTACTCTTACTTCTACTACTTTAGGTGGCGGTGTTGAGTATTTCGATATCGATTTGAGCTACTATACTACTATTGCAGGTAATAAACTCGCGTTTAAAACTACCTCTACTTCTAATTTGTATATCGATAGCGTTTGCGTTAAGATTAAACCGGAATGTTTCGTTCCTCGATACTTTACTGTTAATTCAGCATTGGATTCTTCCGTAAATGTATCATTTACTTTGTCAACTATTGCTACCGGCTTTGAATATGTAGTTTATTCAAATACCGATACCATTACCGGCACTGTAAATGGTGTGCCTGCCGATTATAATATTGCCGGTCTTATCCCGAATACAAATTATAACATTTCCGTTCGTTCTATTTGTGTCGGTGGTGAATTGTCCGAATGGTCGGATACTTTATCTTTCCTCACAGAGAATGTATTATATTTAGCTCCTTTCTCTATCGACTTTGAGGATGCTGCATTTAATTCTAAGTTGAATATCAGCAATTCATCTTCTATGAATAAGTTTATTATCGGTACTGATGCAAATGCCGTTTATAGTGGTACTTATGCTCTATATGTCTCTGATGATAACAGTTCTTATCATTATGAAATAGATGATGAATCAGCATCCAACTTCGTAACTTTCAAAGCCAAATTCCCGAGGGGTAAATACCAGATTTCTTATGATTGGAAAGGTAAAGGAGAATCTAATTACGATTATGGTAGAATATTCCTCGCTCCTCTGACAACCAATTTTGTGGCAAGTACATCTGCAATTACCGGATTGAATGCACATACTATCCCTGCAGGATGTATCTCTTTGGATGATAATGACCGCTTGAATGGAGTCAGTGATTGGCAACATAAAGAAGTGACTATAGACATCACTCAAGATAATGGCTACCAATTAGTAATCTATTGGAGAAATGATTATTCAACAGGTAATCAACCTCCATTTGCTTTAGATAATTTAATAATTAATAAATTGGCTTGCTATGATGCTATAGATTCCGTGAATGTAGATTTCATTAATCCTAATTCTGTCGGATTCTCTGTATATCCTAATGCTGCTTTGCATGATACAGTGGGTTATAAGATTACTTCTACTATTGATGGTACCGTTGCGGCTTCCGGAGTATTCAATGTTTCCGGTTCTAACCAAATTATTGTTAATAATTTAGTTGACAATACCTCTTATTTGGCAGAATTCTGGGGCTATTGCGATGGTGGTGCTACTGCTGTTACTAAGGAAATGTTTACTACCCCTTGCTTGCCTGTTGTTGTAGACAATAACAATCCGTTCTTCGAGGGCTTTGAATCGGTAGATAGATATCAATATTTCTATAATGTAATGGATTGTTGGAATTATGAAACTATCAGTGGTACTTCTGATTGGTATTCATTAGATACTTCATCTACAGCTACCGGAATCCGTCCTTACGAAGGTAAACAAGGATTTAAGTTGTATAAGAATAGCCAGAAGTATTTCTCAAGAGAATTCACTCTTGCACCGGGTTCTTACGAAATTTCTTTACGCGCTATGCAAGAGTACCTCCCGGGTAGTTCTATTGCTATTAACGCAATCAATACTGCCGATACTGCCGTTACTAACATCTTGTCTGCTGAAGTTAAAAATTACTACCAACCTTACGTAGGAAAATTAGTAGTTACTGATGCAGGTACTTATGAAATCGGATTCTTTGCAAATACTACTAATGCCGGCGGATATCTTTATATCGATAATATATCTATTAAACAAACAGATTTTTATCAACCTTCCGACATCAGAGTTACTAATGTTACAAGCGATGGCGCTTATGTAATGTGGTCTACTTCCGAGGATAAACATAACCTTAAAGTATATACTACTCAAGGCTCTATTGCTTTGGATACAGTATTGACAGGTGGTGAGAACTCTTTAATCCTTAATGGATTGAATGCCGCTACTGATTATGTTGTCTCTGTTCGTGCTATAAGCAATTCATCACAATTCTCCGATTCTATTTACGCTTACTTTACTACGTTATGTAGCGTTTATAATTCATATAACAACAATTTTGATGATGCAGAATTAATGAACAGCCGCCCTTATTGTTGGGATTTCGAAGCTTACACAAGTTCCGGTTACCCTTATTCATCATCATATCCTCAATGGACAGTAACTCAGAATAATAAACTTAATGGACATACGGCTATAGCTGTATATAATTCTTACATGACTAAGAATACTGTTCACTCTCTCTATTCTCCTGAAATTGCCGTTGCAGAGAATGTGATGTTGAGTTTCGATTATTTCAATAACTGTACAAATGCTGTCGGTACTGACGATTCTCTTGTTGTTACTATCGTTACTAATAATGGTGTCGAATCAGCTCCTATACTTGTTGCTCGAGCAGTTGATGTCAATTCTAATTGGGCTTCATTCATCTACGATTTGACTTCTTATGTTGATTCTACTATTAGAGTTAAATTCTGGACTCGCGCTTATTATATGTCAACTGACCAATATATTGCTATAGATAATTTCTCTGTTAGCTGTATAGAAGATGGCTTCGATATGTATGTTACTGCTTGCCCTCAAACAAATTATGTAGGTAATGGATTCAATATCCCTGCTTCACAACTTGTTGAAGGTGATACTGTAACGTTCACTAGTCGCAATTATGGTTTGAATGGTGAATGTGATACTATCAACACTATCCACGTTTACGTTCCTTCCTCTGTTGCTACTACTAATTACGATACTATCTGTGCCGGTCAGGTTTATAACAAAGGATTGTTCAGCGGTCTTACTACTGCGGGTCGTTATACTCTTAGTGGTACCTCTTCTCTCGGTTGCGATAGTAATGTAATCCTCTATCTCACCGTAGTGGATGTAAATAGATACATGACTGTAAACCTCTGCGAAGGTCAAACTTACAACTTCGCCGGCCAGGTTATCTCCGCTGCAGGTGTATATAGTGATACTGCTGTCAACTCTCGCGGTTGCGACTCTATCACCGTTCTTACCGTTACTTACACCGCCAAGTATTATGAAGAGACCGCTTACTTCTGTGAGGGCACCCCTTATACTTGGACTAAGAATGGTCAAACTTACTCTGCCGCAGGTAGATACGATAATGCAATGACTAATGCTTATGGTTGCGACTCTATCGAAGTGCTTAACTTGATAATGTTGCCTACTAATACTTATCTTACTGCCGAACTTTGCCAAGGTCAATCTTACGAGTTCTTCGGTAATACTATCACAGAGGCAGGCAACTATACTCACCGCCTCGCAAACAGCCTCGGTTGTGACTCTATTATCAACCTCACAGTTACTACTACTGCAGCTCCGATAACCA
>SAMEA3663028__coassemble_183_pt1 | contig 28391 bp, 23 predicted proteins | sample SAMEA3663028__metabat2_high_PE_039 | metagenome-assembled genome bin SAMEA3663028 (sample SAMEA3663028) | pig gut metagenome | biome: pig gut; feature: pig-associated habitat; material: faeces | place: France | collected 2012 | reverse complement strand
AAAATAACAAAATAATGATTTTATGATATAAGTATTATTTTTAAAAATAATATAAAAAATAATAAGGGCTGACTATTCGTGAGAATGTGTCAGCCCTTAAAAAATTACAATCGAGTAGGAGGTAAACACTAATCATAAGGTGTTTACCTCCTACTCGATTGCTCCGAAATCTTGGTGGATGAAAATAATTCACTACCTCTGCTGAACAAAAATACGTATATACGCAAAAATATTCAATAGTATATGGAGATAAAGCGTTATCAAGACGAAAATGGTGTGGCGTTTATGAACATCTATGAGTTTTTGCTTGACAGAGATAGTTTGAAAGTTTAATGCAATTCGCAAGAAATTCTCTATAATACAGGCATTAATTGTTTTTATTACAACTTTTGTACTCTATTATATAGCGGATTATATAGAGTGCAATATTTACAATTTATCAAATGTCAAGTACATTAGCTCGTTGCCATCGGAATTACCGGGCGGCAATATTCATTAATAACAAAAAGGAGAGTGTTATAACACCCTCCTTTGTTATATTATTAAATTCCGGAAAAAGATTTTTTTCAGAATTTAATTTATGTGTCAATCAAGTGCTTAAAAAGCATTAATAATGGCGCAGAAGTCGTCAGCTTTAAGTGATGCTCCGCCTATCAAACCGCCATCAATATCAGGGTTTGCAAAAAGTCCTGCAGCATTTTTTGCATTACAACTGCCACCGTAAAGAATAGTGGTGTTTTCTGCAACCTCTTTACCATATTTATCAGCTATTAATGAACGGATAAAAGCATGAATTTCCTGAGCTTGCTCAGGAGTAGCGGTAAGTCCTGTACCTATTGCCCATACAGGCTCGTAAGCGATAACTATTTTGCTGAAGGAGTCTGCATCCAAATGGAATACAGAGCCTTCGAGTTGTGCCTTTACAACGTCGTTTTGTTTGCCGGCTTCACGCTCTTCTTTTACTTCTCCGATGCAGAAGATAGGACGTAAATTGTTGCTTAGTGCAAGGTCTACTTTCTCGCGTAAGATATCGTAAGTTTCTCCGTAGTAACTTCTTCTTTCAGAGTGACCGATAATGCAGTAGGTGGCACCTGTAGAGGCTACCATTTCTGCAGATACCTCTCCGGTATATGCGCCTGATGTGTGGTTGGCACAATTCTCTGCAGCTACTTTGATTACGCTTCCTTTTAATAACTCTGATACAGTAGCCAAATGAATGAATGGAGTGCCGATAATAACTTCGCAATTCGGATTTTGTACTCTCTCTTTCAATTCTTTAGCTAATGCTACGCCTTCTTGCAGGTTCTTGTTCATCTTCCAGTTGCCTGCAACAATGTTCTTTCTCATAATTATTCTATTTTTTAATATATTGCTTCTAATTTAGATGTGTTGTTAGCATTGAATTTATCAATGACCTCTGCTCCTTTTATCACTACAACGCCCGGGTTTGCTCTCACCATCGTTTTTAGTTGTATCGGATCGGTGAGGTAAAAATTACAATTTAAAGAGTTATTTGCTTTAAATTCATCGATGAGCTGTGATGAAGCGGTAAGTACCAAAAAGTCGGCATTTTCTTTTTGTGCCTTATCGTATAGTTTTTTGACATTTTCAATGTGATTAGTATTTGTTTTGTTTAGGTCGTACATTACGATGAGATATGTAATGCCCTCATTTTCCAATACGTCGTAAGTAATATCATCGCCTTCCGGAGAGATAATACTGAAGTCGTGAATGGCAGGTACATCACCTTTTTGTATCAGCTCTGTTTTCTGCTCCACAAAAGTCCATGTAGAGTCGTTATAAGGAGAGTTTTGTAGGTCAAACTCCTGTGTTATACCGTTTTTGCTATAAATCAATGTGGTTTTATATATATCTTGTTTAGCCCCTTCCGGCAGTTCCATCGATTCTAAAATGTTTGCACCAATGTGGTAAGGGCGGAAGTCGATTACCGGCAAATTCGTTGTATTGTATAAGCAGAAAGCCAATATCGATAAAGTTATTATTATTGTAATTATTTGTGATGGCAACTCTGTAAGCCAAGGATAGAAGTTTTTTCTAAAAATCCACAGGTATATGATAATAGCGTCTAAAACAATATTTTTCCAAAAAGTATTCCAGTTGCTTAACGTTATAGCGTCGCCGAAGCAGCCGCAGTCGCTCACCGGGTTTGCAATAGCAATCCATAAAGTTAGGGGCGTCATAAATAGCATTATTGCCGTTACAATGAGTAATCCCCATTTAAAAGAGATGTGAAGTAATAGCAATATACCTGCCGACATTTCAAGAATAATCAAAATGAAAGCTGCATATTCGGCACTCCATGATAATATACCAAGGTGCATTGCGTCGAGGTAGTCTTGTATTTTGTATACGGTGCCGAGCGGATCTACTGCTTTTACAAATCCGGAAAAAAGAAATACTGTTCCTAATATGATGCAGAAGATATGGAAAAATGTTTTTGTAATATTGTTGTTTTTCATTCTTGGTTATGTTGTATTTGTTGTTGTATCATATAGAAAACGGCATAATTAAGCATGTCGTAATAGTTGGCATCAATGCCTTCGGAAATCAGAGTTTTACCACCATTGTTTTCTATCTGTTTAGTGCGGTGAATTTTCATCAGTATGAGGTCGGTATACGATTCGTTTCTCATCTGGCGCCATGCTTCGTCGTAGTCGTGGTTCTTTTTTGCAAGCAGTTTTTTTGTGTTTTCTACATATTTATCGTAAAGTGTCTGCGCTTTTTCCGTGTCGATATCATCTGTTTCGGAGTAACCTAATTCTAATTGTATCAGGGCTATAATGCAGTAGTTGATAATTCCTATTAGCTCCGACCGTATTCCCTCTCCTACCAAATTTTCTTTAGTTTCCAATGTGCGTATTCTATTCGCTTTGATATATATTTGGTCGGTGAGGCTTGTCGGTCTCATTATCCTCCATGCGGCACCATAGTCTTTCAATTTCTTATTGAAAATTTCACGGCACTCTTTAATACAATCGTCGAATTGCTTTTCCGTTTTATTCATATATTTTGCTTTGTATATTTTGAGTATATATGTAAATAACGTAATGTAATGCTTTTTGTTATGAATTTACAGAGGTATAATTATATAATTTAGTTTCTGCAATACATTCTACAACGTTTATGATATAGTCGCCCATTTTTTCACATTCCGATACCATATCCATATATGTAATACCTACCGGATAAGTGTATTTATTGTCGTTTAAGTCTATTACATTTTGGTTTTTGAGTTGGTCGCGGTAGTTGTTTATCTCGTTTTCAAGGTTTTGAGTGTTGTTGACGTCGGAGTTTGCTACCGAATCTTTATTAAGTATGGCGCACATATTCTCCGAAGCGTTTTGTAATAAATTGAACATCAACTCAATATTTTTGTTAATCTCAGTTGTAAATTTGTCGTTCTGCTGTTTTTTACGTTGAATAATTCTTGCCATATTGTAGCAGGAGTCACCAATACTCTCTATCTCGGAAATTATTCTCAACTTCATCTGTATTTGGCGTTTACTTTCGTCAGAAAGTCTACCGTCGGCCACTTTGGTCAAGTAAGTGGCAATTTCTATCTCCATACGGTCGGAGATATTTTCATATTTCTGTATGCGCGAGAATTTGGTTACGAATTCCGAGTCGTTATTTTCGTTATATAGTTCCCTTACTTGTAAAAACATTCTGTTTGTTCGTTCAGCATAGAGTTGTATCTCTTTCTTGGCTTGAAGGATAGATAACTCTGCGGTAGAGAGCATACCGGCACTGATGAATTTTAAGTGCGACTCTTCTTTGGCTTCTGTCTCTTTTGACGGAATGATGGTGGTTACAATTTTCACATATAGGTCTGTAAGCCATATCATTATAGAGATGTTGATGACATTGAAAACGGTGTGGAACATAGAGAGACCGAAAGAAACGAAATATTGTTTTTGAGCAAAACCGGCAGCCAATGCGTTGTTGGCGGGGATAGAAGTGTCGATAATACCTTTATTTAATTGCTCCAGTAATGTCGGGTCACAATTTTGTGCAAAAGTGTAAAGAGCGTTAGGGTCGCCGACTATTGTAGTGGAAATCCATACAATGAGTTTCATGAAAGGGTAGTACAAAAGCAGAGTCCATATAGATCCGAGAACGTTGAATAACAAGTGGCCTACAGCAGCTCTTTTTGCCCAAATATTACCCGATATGGAGGCGATAAGAGGGGTGATACACGTACCGATATTTCCTCCAAGTACCATCGCTGCCGCCAAGTCGAAAGTAATCCAACTCTTACTGCACATTATCAGCGCTATGGCAAAAGTGGCACTCGACGCTTGCACTATCATTGTCAGCAACATGCCGATTAAAGCGAATAAAAGTACTGATGCATACCCCATGTTCGCGTAATTCTCAAGCACTGCAAACACTTCCGGATTCGACTTTAGGTCAGGTACCGAACTGTTTAAATAACTTAATCCTAAAAATAAAAAGGAGAAACCTAAGATAAACTCGCCCCAATTCTTCCATGTGTTCTTTTTCGTGTAGAGAAGTGGAATGGCGAAAGCAATTAATGGAATGGCAAAAGCGGAAATATTGACTTTAAATCCGAAAAGAGAAATAATCCATGCAGTAATAGTTGTGCCCACGTTGGCTCCCATTATCACAGCCATTGATTGACCGAGAGTAAGCAAACCGGCATTTACAAAGCTAACTATCATTACTGTGGTTGCGGAAGAACTTTGTATTAATGCAGTGACAAAAATACCCGTCAAAGCTCCTAAAAATCTGTTGTTTGTCATCAAGGCCAAAATGCCCCTAAGTCTATCTCCCGCAGCTTTTTGTAACCCTTCACTCATAAGTTTCATGCCGTATAGAAACAAACCTACGGAACCAATAAGTGTAAGGAATTCTAATACTCCGAAATTCATAATGTTTTTATATAATTTTCGGGTACAAAGTTAATAAATTTTTTCATTTAGTTTTCGTAAAATTTTTATAACTTTACGACGTTTTGGGGTAATGTTATGTCTTTATATTTATTACCCTGATAATCAATATGTTAGTTTTGTATTTTTATTAACAGCATCTATATCATGGACAATACTGTTACGATTTTTTGTAAAAACAATAATCAATTCAAAGATTATCCGATGGGAACTACCCTTTTGGATATTTACAAAGATTTGAAGATTAAGTTAAATTATGATGTTATCGCCGCTCGAGTAAATTACAAAGTGGAGAGTTTGAATTTTAGAGTGTACAAACCGAAAAATATTGAGTTTATCGATTGCTCTTCCTCTTCCGGCTTGAGGGTTTATCAGCGCTCTATAAGTATGGTGATGTCGAAAGCTGTTGCCGACCTTTTGCCGAACGCATCCCTCCGTATCGAACACCCCGTTTCCGGCGGATATTTCTGTACTATAAACAATTATGCGGGTGCTGTAGATGATTCTCTTATCAATAATATCAAACAAAAAATGAGTGATATTATTGCCCAAGATAAACCTATTGTTTCTGAAGAAAAACAGACTCCGGCAGTTATCGAAATGTTTCGCTTGAAAGGGATGATGGATAAGGTTATTCTTTTGGAAACTCTTGGTGTGCCTTATTCACGCTTCTTTAGAATTGATGATTTTATTGATTATTACAACAGCATTCTTGTGCCTTCTACAGGGTACCTTTCCCTCTTTGATATAGTACCTTATAATAATGGTATGGTACTCCTGATTCCCGATAAAGAAAATCCTTCTCAAATCACGAAATTTATCGATCAACAAAAGATGTTCGATATTTTTAACGATTTTACGAAGTGGAATAAAACGTTAGGACTTAGCAATGTGGGTGATTTTAATAAAATAGCTTCCGATTCTACCGTGTATAATATGATTAAAGTGTCGGAAGCAATGCAAGAAAAGCAGATAGCGCATATTGCCGATATGATAAAAGAGCGACAACCCGATAGCCGCTTTATAATGATTTCCGGTCCATCTTCTTCAGGTAAAACCACTTTCTCAAAACGCCTTAGCATACAATTGGTGGTTAATGGATTACGACCTTTTGTTTTGAGCCTTGACAACTATTTTGTAAATAGAGAAGAGACTCCGCTTGACGAAAACGGACAATGGGATTTCGAAGCCCTTAATGCTCTCGACCTCGACTTGCTTAATAATCAATTGCAAAGGATTCTTAACGGAGAAAAAGTAGAAATACCTACTTTTAATTTCGAAACAGGTAAGCGTGAGTGGCATGGAGATAGTATTCAGCTTCAAGATGGTGACGTATTAATAATGGAGGGTATCCATGCTCTTAACCCGGATATGTGCCCGTCTATCCCGCAAAAAGCTATGTTTAAAGTATATGTATCAGCGCTTACTTCTATCTCTTTAGACGACCATAACTATATTGCAACTACCGATACTCGATTGCTTCGCCGCATCGTGCGTGATTATAAATTCCGTAATTACTCAGCTCGTGATACCATTTCTCGCTGGCCTTCAGTGCGTAAAGGTGAAGAGAAATGGATTTTCCCTTATCAAGAGAATGCCGACGTAATGTTCAATAGCGCAATGCTCTTTGAATTTGCAGTGCTTCGTCGCCATGCCGAGCCTATCCTTGCCGAAGTACCTCAATATTGTGAAGAGTATTCCGAAGCACATAGATTGCTGAAATTCTTGAAATACTTTACTACCATACAAGATTGCGAAATACCTCCTACATCACTTCTTAGAGAATTCCTCGGCGGTAGCTCTTTTCACTATTAAACCACTGTAATTCTGATATATAAGATACCTTACAAATATTATTGCTTTTTTTAGAAACTACTTATTTCAGTGGCAGAAGAGAAGGTAAATTACGAAAAAATATTAAAGCGTTGGTGGGGATATGATTCTTTTCGTCCATTGCAAAAAGAGATAATCGACTCGGTATGTAATGGAAAAGATACCCTTGCAATACTCCCTACCGGCGGAGGCAAATCACTAACCTATCAAGTTCCTGCTATGGTGCTTGATGGGGTAGTGCTTGTTGTATCTCCCTTGATAGCGTTGATGACCGACCAAGTGGAGAATTTAAAAAAACGTGGCATCAGAGCGGTAGTACTTCATGCGGCACTGTCGCACAACAAAATCTTCGATATTTTGGAGCAAGCCCAGTACGGCGCATATAAGTTGATATACGTATCGCCCGAAAGGCTCCAATCTTCGTTTTTCCTTACTCGCTTGCAATATATTAATGTGTCGCTTATCGCCGTAGATGAGGCACATTGTATCTCTGAATGGGGCTACGATTTCCGACCTTCTTATCTCAAAATTTCCGACCTGAGAAACTCTTATCCGAATATCCCCGTATTGGCACTTACCGCTTCCGCTACTCCCAAAGTGCAAAAAGATATTTGCGACAAACTGAAAATGAGCCATTATTGCCATTTTCAAACCGGCATCGAGCGTGATAACCTATATTATGTAGTACGAAAAACTAATGATAAAGACGCTGAATTATACAAAATACTTACAGCGGTAAATGGCTCTTCAATAGTTTATACTCGTACTCGCCAACAAGCGGAGCAACTTTCAGCTATACTTCAAAAAATGGGGCTTTCCGCAAACTTTTACCATGCCGGTCTCGATGCTTTTGAGCGCACTAAGCGACAAACACAGTGGATGGAGGGTAAAACTCAAATACTTTGCTCTACAAACGCTTTCGGTATGGGTATCGACAAGCCGGATGTTAGAATTGTTGTGCACTATGACATTCCCGATGCACTGGAGCAATATTACCAAGAGGCGGGCCGTGCCGGTAGAGATGGCAAAAAGTCTTATGCCGTACTCCTGGTTACAGAAAGTAGTTTGGAGCGACTTCTGCATCGTCACGAACAGGTGTTTCCTCCTAAAGATTATGTAAGAAACGTATATCAGCAGCTGGCAAACTTTTTTGTAATAGGTGTTTATTCCGGCGAAGGTGGTGTGTTCCCTTTTAATCTTGAACTGTTTTGCCAAAAATGCCGGCTCTCTTACTCACAAGTGCAAGCATCTCTTAATATCTTACAATGGGCAGGATATATTACTTTAGTGGATGAGATGGAGAACGCCAGTAAATTAAAAGTGACGTTGCCACCATCAAAACTGTACGATTGGAGAATGGCTCAGCCGGATAACGACCCCATCCTCGAAGCTTTCCTGCGTGTTTATACCGGAATTTTTTCAGATTATCAGCATATCAGCGAAGATTATATAGCTAAAGCTCTCGGTATGGAGCGAGATAAAATTTACTCTCACCTCGTAGCACTCTCCTCCCAAGGCATTGTCGACTACATCCCTTTTAAACGTACACCATTGATAGTGTACAATACTCCACGACTGATAGCGGAAGAACTCTTTATTCCTAAAGTCGCCTATGAGTCACGCATAGAATATCTTTACGAACGTTTACTTGCAATGTATAATTATGTAAGTGCTGAAAATGAGTGTCGCTCCGTGCTACTGGCAAAATATTTCGGACAGCAAAATCCAAAACCGTGCGGACATTGCGACTACTGTCTTTCAAAGAAAAAATAGCACTTATAAATAATTCACTTTCTTTATTCTCTAAAACCCTCTTTTTCCCCGCTTTTTCTCTACCTTAAATGTGAAAAAGATGTTGCACAAAAGTTTCTTTTATGTGCTGATTTAACATATTGATATATTATTATCCTTATTTTAATACTATGTATTTTGTGTAAATATTTGTAAATTAACAAGTTGAAATATTTTGATTAATTATGGAAAAAAATCTTTATTTCCTTTTGTATTTCCGTTTTTTGTTGTAATTTTGCAATCGGGAAAGGATAGGTTTTTCCTTTCTCGAGAAAATAATTTTGTTAATAACAATTTAAATTAGTATATAGTTATGTCAGTATTAGATTTATCAAAGTACGGAATCAGTGGAGTAAAAGAAGTGCTTCACAATCCATCTTATGAAGTTCTATTCAAAGAAGAAACAATGCCCGGATTAGAGGGTTATGAAGTAGGTCAAGTTACCGAATTAGGTGCTGTGAATGTGATGACAGGTGTTTATACCGGTCGTTCACCAAAAGATAAATTCTTCGTAATGGACGAAGTAAGTAAAAATACAGTTTGGTGGACATCCAATGAATATAAAAATGATAACAAACCTGTAACGGAGCAAACTTGGGCTGCTCTGAAAGATATCGCTACAAAAGAGCTTTCAAATAAGAAACTTTATGTAGTAGATACATTCTGCGGAGCAAATAAAAATTCACGCTTAAAAGTGCGTTTTATTGTAGAAGTAGCATGGCAAGCCCATTTTGTTACAAACATGTTCATCCGTCCTACAGCAGAAGAGTTGGCAGAATACGGAGAGCCTGATTTCGTTGTTTACAACGCTTCTAAAGCAAAAGTTGAGAATTATAAAGAACTTGGTTTGAACTCCGAAACAGCAGTAGTATTTAACCTTACCAGCCGTGAGCAAGTAATCATCAATACATGGTATGGCGGTGAAATGAAAAAAGGTATGTTCTCAATTATGAACTACTTATTGCCACTTCGCGGTATGGCCTCTATGCACTGCTCTGCAAATACTAATGAAAAAGGCGAAACCGCTATCTTCTTCGGACTTTCAGGTACCGGTAAAACTACTCTTTCTACCGACCCTAAACGCAAACTTATCGGTGACGACGAGCACGGATGGGATGATGAAGGTATTTTCAATTTTGAAGGCGGTTGCTACGCAAAAGTTATCAACCTTGATAAAGATAGCGAGCCTGACATCTATAATGCAATCCGCCGTGACGCCCTTTTAGAGAATGTTACTGTAGATAAAGATGGTAAAATTAATTTTGCAGATAAGAGCGTAACCGAAAATACTCGTGTTTCTTACCCTATCTACCATATTAATAACATTCAACCGGGATCTAAAGCTCCTGCAGCTAAAAAGGTGATTTTCCTTTCTGCTGATGCTTACGGTGTATTACCTCCTGTTTCTATTCTTTCTCCTGAGCAAACTCAATATTACTTCCTCTCAGGATTTACTGCAAAACTTGCAGGTACAGAGCGTGGTATTACTGAGCCAACACCTACATTCTCCGCTTGCTTCGGCGCCGCTTTCTTGAGCTTACACCCTACTAAATATGCCGAGGAACTCGTTAAGAAAATGAACGTTTCCGGTGCAACAGCTTACCTTGTAAATACCGGTTGGAATGGTACCGGAAAACGTATCTCTATTAAAGATACTCGCGGTATTATCGACGCTATCCTCGATGGCTCTATCGATAAAGCTCCTACAAAAGTAATTCCGATGTTTAACTTTGTAGTACCTACCGAGTTGCCTAATGTAGACCCTAAAATCCTCGACCCTCGCGATACTTATTCTTGCGCTTGTGAGTGGGAAGGAAAAGCTAAAAACCTTGCAGAGCAATTTATTAAAAACTTTAATAAATTTACTTCTAACGAAAAAGGTAAAGCTTTAGTAGCTGCCGGTCCTCAATTGTAATAGATATCTATAAACATAAAAAATTAGGCTGTCTTACGTTAGTTAGACAGCCTAATTTTTTATATTATCATCAGTAAGTGTAACTGTTTAAATTCGGATTATTTCTCTTTTGGGTTGCTTAACTGTAAAATTATATTGATAATCCAACATATCAAAATAGTAAAAACAGCATAAATTAAGCTGTATAAAAATATGTCGGATATGGAAACGGCAGATGTAATATAATAAGCCAAAACATTCAGAAAATATGAAGTTATAAATAGTATAAGAGCGTGTAGCCAAGTGAATTTCGTTCTAAAAATTATTACATAGAACAAATATCCGAGAGGTACTATTGATCTTAATGTTAAAGCAAAATCATTGTCTCCAAAGATGAATTTTATACCTAAATCTAATAGTAGGTATATCACTATGGCTATTGTAAAAGCCAAATATCTGTTTCTTTCTACTAATTTTTTCATAGGGTTTATTTTATTATGTTATTAATCTGAGCTGTTTCAAGAAAAGTGTTGAAATCTATGTGTTAGATTTCATTTGCAAAGGTACTGTTTTTTTTTTTTTTTTTTTTTTACTTTCCCTTTTTTTGGGTTTTTTTTTTTTTTTTTTTTTTTTTTTTTTTTTTAAATTTTTTTTTTTTTTTTTTTTTTACGTTGCACTTTATTCGGTATTTTTTTTATCTTTATTTTGTTTGTTTTTTTTAAATATTTTATTTACTTTTGTTTTTCGAAAAGATGTTCTTTTTTGCTATTCTATTTTTATTAGACTTTTGATTCATCCTAGTTAAAAATGCAGATGTATTTAAAGTTAATATCAACGATGTTTATTATGTATATTAATTAAGGTTTAATTATTATGAGAATAATTATTTTTATGTTGCTGTTTGTATTTGCCAATTCATGTTTTGGTAAAATATGGTATGTTAAAGAGGGAGGGGCAGGAGTTAAAGATGGCTCTTCTTGGTCGAATGCTGCAGAAGATATTTCCGATCTCTTGCAAAATCCTTATATTAATCCTACTACAGTTTGGAGTAGTCAAGGAAGATTAAAACCATCTCCTGATGATACGATTTTTGTAGCTTGTGGAGTGTATTCTCCCATACAAATTTGGTGCCCAGATGATTACGTTGTCAATTATAGAACATCTTATCGTGGAAGAATTCATATTTATGGTGGTTTTAAAGGTAATGAATCTTGTTTAAGCGATAGACAAAGTTGGTCAGATTATCCTTCTATATTAGACGGACATAATCATTATTATTGTATATGGATTGAAAATCAAACTTTATCTCATAGGCAGGATAATAAAGATATTGTTATTGATGGTTTTACTTTACAAAATGGATATGGAGAAGGAGCAGCTATTAGACTAGTTCATAATAATGTGTTATTTTCAAATCTTAGAATTATTAATAATATTGGTAGTCCGATTTTGCTTTTTGAAAATTCAGGAAATGATTTTTATGATCGTTATAACGGTGAAATTCTCTTATATAATTCTGTAATATCTAGAAACAAAATCGTGAATGATGGTTTTAATACAATTCCGGAAAATTTAATTAGTTTGAGTTCTTCAAAAGTTAATTTTGTGAATACAACTATAGTGGAAAATTCTCATAATACTACGGGATATACTGGCTATTTCGGATTTTATTTGTACAATCATTCACATTTAAGTGTTTTAAATTCGATTATTTATAATAATACATTTGATAGAATGGCTTCTTTTGATTTTTTTAATAATCAAAATTTGCTAGAGTTTGCCTATTGTGATGTTCAGAATTCCGGGGGTAGTTCCAATTGGAATTTAAGTGTTGCAATAGATAGTGGGTTTAATATTGATAAAATACCTTTATTTATAGATACACATAATTTGGAATATGGCATTTCAAAGTCCAGCCCTTGTTATAATGCTGGTAATAATTTCTTGTATTATTCTTTGTTGCAAGGGTTTCAGACTTCATTGAATTTCTTTTGTAATTTTGATTTTGATGCAAATAATAGAATCTATGATGGAATTATTGATATTGGTGCTTATGAATTTTTTCCTAGTATCAATTCTGTTCAAAGTAATTTGAATTCTTTTGATGAGGAAGGTAAATATTTTATACAAAACGAAGATGTTATATCAATAGATGATGGTATAGATTATGACATTATAAAAGTTTTTGACGTTTCAGGAAGGTGTATTTATTCAAATACAAATAGAATATTTCAAATAAAAATTCCTACAGGTTGTTATTTTTTATATATGATAAAAGATAATCAAATTGTTTGCTTTAAAAAAATATGAAAATATGAAGAATTTTAGTTTTAGTATTTTATTCGCTTTTCTTTTTATTGCCCTCTTTGCAAGTTGTGATAATGAGTATAATAACCTAAATAAAGGTAATGGCATTTTTTATTATGGTTTAGATAATGAATTAAGAGGATTCTATGGCTTTTTAAAAGGAGAACAATATTATTTTGAAGATCATAAAGATTATAAAGTTTGTAATATTTCTACTCATTGTATTGATGGAGATGATGTTTATTTACTTACAAATGAAATACATAATGGAGATTCTTGTAGAGTGGTAAGAAAAAATGGTAAGATTCTTTATAAAGATAAAGATCTTCCTAATGGTATTTTCTTTGTTTATAATGGTAAGTTGAGAATTTATTCTAAATTTAGAAATGATTCTATACCTGCTGCGTATTATTATAAGCCTTATTATTGGGAAGATGGTCAATGTTACGATGTAGTTTTAGAAACTCCAACGTTTGTGTCCATACCTCTTTTTGCTCAAGTAGAACAGTTGAAAAATTTTAATGGAAGCATCTATTATTTTGGATATATACTATATGCAAATGGAAAAACTACTTGCGTTTGGAAAGATGGTAAATTAATTTCTTATTACGACCCTACAAAAAATTCTTCACTCTCTGCCAAAGGTTTTTATATAGATAATGATGAAAATATTTTTATGTTTAGAGATATAGAAAAGTATTATGATGATAAAAATGGAAATACTTATCCTTCTATTGCGGCTATTTTTAAAAATGGAGAATTATTAAAGGCTTTTTATGATGAGAATGTAATGACGTCATATTCCAGATATTATAAAACATGTGCTTGTGCTCTTTATTCCTATAATAACGATATATATTTATCGTATTTGGAACATCCGAGTTTTTTAAATTACATCAATGACTTGGTTGTTTTGAAAAATAATGATGAAGTGTGCAGAGTGTCGTGTGAATTTTTTCATCATATGTTAGTATATAAAGGTAATATATATTCTTGCGTTTCTTTTTATACATCTACTCCTGAATACGTTGTCGCTTTTTTTGAAAACGATAATCCAATAAAAATGCTTGCAATGCCTCAAAATCAATCTATAATGATTTCCGGTATGTTTGCGATTCCTTAATTAATAATTAGTTTCAGATAGTAAGAATCGTGAAATTTATGTTTTATTATTGTAATTTGGATAGAATAAAAATATGTTAAATTTATATTCGGCTCATTGCTATTCAAGATAAATATTATATCTTTGCAGTGAATTTAAAATTGTAATCATTACAAATTTAAATCTAATTTAAAATGAAGAGTACGGTAGAATATTTGAAAGAAAAGGGTATAAGACCTTCGGCCCAGAGAGTGGCAATCATGAAATATCTATTGGAAAATATGATACATCCTACAGTAGATGATATTTACAATGGAGTGTTGCCTTATATGCCTACTTTAAGTAAAACTACCGTATATAATGTGCTTAAGCATTTAGAAGAAAATGGGGCATTACAATCGTTGACTATCGACGATAAGAATGTACGGTATGATGCGGATGTAAAGTCACATGCACATTTTAAATGTCAATGTTGCGGAAAGTTATACGACCTTAAGCAGCCGGATATCTCACCACTATCCGGGATAAATGATTTTGAAATTACAAATATGCATCTTTATTGTTGGGGTTTGTGCCCGAAATGCAAATCAGAAAAAGCCTCATCCAACAAAGATTTTTAATAACAATAATAAAAATAATTACGACTATGAAAAAATTCATTTGTACAGTATGCGGTTATGTACACGAAGGTGATACCGCTCCGGATTTTTGCCCACAATGCAAACAACCAAAAGAGAAATTTAAAGAACTCGTAGAGTCAGAAAGTCTTCAATTTGTTACAGAGCACGAAATCGGTGTTGCTCGTGGCACAGGAGAAGAGATGATTAAAGACCTTAACGCTCACTTTATGGGAGAAGCTACAGAGGTAGGTATGTATCTTGCAATGAGCCGTCAAGCAGATCGCGAAGGTTATCCTGAAATAGCAGAAGCTTTCCGTCGTTATGCTTTCGAAGAGGCTGAGCACTGCGCTAAATTTGCCGAGCTCCTTGGTGATGTTGTTTGGGATACTAAAACAAACCTTGAAAAACGTATGAATGCTGAGGCAGGTGCTTGCGCTGATAAAATGCGTATCGCTCGTAATGCTAAAGCTGCTAATCTTGACGCTATTCACGACACAGTACACGAAATGGCTAAAGACGAAGCTCGTCACGGTAAAGGTTTCGAAGGCTTATACAAACGTTATTTCGGAAAATAATAAGTCAGTATAATTATAAATTTTTTTTACAACGGAGTTGCGACCTATATTGTCTCAGCAGTAGTCGCTCCCGTAGTTTATATTAATTATTTATAGTTAGTGTAAAAATAAATTTAAAGGTATGCTAAAAGAAATTTTGGCATACCTTGTTTTTTGTATATTTGATGTAGTTTGATTAAAATTCATTGGGTATCAAACCGAAGCACTACTTGTGAAAGAGCGTCAGGATGTAATCATCGCACATCAAGCATGGCAGGCAAAGCAGGTGAAAACAGCATAAAAGAGAAGTCGGTTGTCCTTGATAACTCTTGGGCAACCGACTATAATTAAGGTAGAGATAGAGTTACCTTGTAAATGATTTAAATCATGGTTGAGAATTAACGCACTCTTCAACATCCTTGATTAGTTGACATGTTTGTGGATCAACCATACACAAATCCGAGAATTTTATATTTATAGGGATTGTCTTTAGCGTATATGATGAATTCCCCATATACATTTGATAACATGCTATTTTTAGTTTAGATGCTAAATATATAAGTCGCATTTTGTTCTCTATAGATATTCTACAACCAAGATATATAGCCTTGACACACCCTTTAACTTTCCTTTTATTATTAGAGGAATCTGTTGTATGTACTACTAGCCTAATTTCTTTTTCATGTTTAAAACTAATGTGTTTATGGCTAATCAGGTCAGCTAATTTGATATCAAGATTATCACCTTCTTTGATGGGCTCAGCATATGACTCAGTATATTTAATAGGCATCCAAACATTTTCCTGAATGTTATTACTTTTTGAATCGTATTGCTTGAATCCATCGAAAATATGTGCATCGTATTCGATACAGAAACCTTTGTGCTCATCAGCATGGTGAGTCCACATAAGATGATTGTTATAAATAATACTTTTGTCTCCAGCTGATAAACAACATACTGATCTTCTTCCTAATTTCTCGTCAAAACTATCAGTAATTTTTTCATCTATCTCATATCGCCCCTCAAATATATCATTTAATTTATTTAATTGAGAGAAATAGATTGTTTCGTTTTGGAGTCCTTCAAAATTCAAGTCATTACATTTTCTAAATTTAAAAATATTCATAGTGTTTAGTTTTTAAATGTATTTATTTTTAGCATATTACAAAGTAATAAATCACCTTTATCGTCGCGTAAATGCATACCATTCCCTTCACAATATCTCCACATTTTACATGATGTACAATCGCCATATTTAATCCAATACTGATCTGCCACATTGTTATTGTTGACAAAACATCTTACATTATTTGCCAATATCTTCAATACGAGCATCTTTTTGTCACTGGCAGATATTGTTGCCCACACAGAACTTGTTATATCTTTCCCATAGAACTTAATATCACAATTTTCTGATGTACCAATTTTTATTGTATCCATAATGTTAACCTCCAATATATGAGATGTTATAATATTGACACCGATATATTCAAGCATCGCAAGTGATTTCTCACTTGCGATAACATGAAATTACAAATTCATTTTCTCTCTAATCTCAACAGGTATAGCATTCTTATTTACTACAATATCTGTAGTTTTATATCTAACATAAGATTTGCTTACATACCATACTCCATTGTATGGACCAGCGTCACCCCATGAGTTTTTTACCATGTAATACTCCGTACCATTTTGGTCTTTCGCTTTTCCATATATGTGCATTCCGTGATCATCCGTTGTTGAGTAATCATCAAAACCTTCCTGACGAAGTTCTTGAGTAATCTCTAATTCGGGGCATGGCGTTTGTGTATATAAAGGTCTGCCATTTACTTCTGCACTACCAATCCAACGTGCCTCGTCACTACCTTGTATTGTTTTGGTTACATCAGGAACGACCGCAATACCAGCTCCTGTAAAGCCATCCTCACTAACATCACTTGCCCATGCAACAGTATATCCATTATCAATAGCATTGTCTATAATGGCAATCATATCGTCCAATGGCACATTGTAAGCAGTGCGGCCTCTCCAATTATCAGGGACCTCAATAACCATTGTCTCATAAAATGGATGGTGCATCCATGAAGAAATGTCAACATAATCATTTAAGTCAATACCTAAAGATTCCATATAAGACTTCGGTGTATATTTCTTCTCATTAACAGTAAAGGTCTCAGGAATTTTGCCCAGATATGCAGCTATCATATCTCTAAACCCTGTCTTCCATGCTTTTGAAAGTTTTTGATTAGGATTTTTAATCAAAGCGGATACGATTCCTTTTAAAATCTCATCCATTTCAAAATGCATATGTTGGGTTGTTCCATAATTCAACCCTTTCATTTCACTTTCTGGAACAATACCATATGTTTCCAACACAGTTAGAACATCGCTAAAAGAACTACCAGGGCCGAAATTTAAGTGTCCGTGCATTCTTACATATTTAAGTGCTTTATCATAATATGCATTTGACACTACAAACATTTCACTTAAATCACATTCTTCACCTGTTGCTCTCATTATTTCTGACTCAAAAAAAGAGATTCCGCTAAAACACCAGCAAGTGCCACTTGATGCTTGGTTTTTTATTGAGGTAATTGGATTTTCAATAATAGTCTCGAATTTATAAGGCTCAATCTTTGTTCCTTTATCCTTTTTTTGTGCAAAAGATGGTATTGATAATAAAACCAATGCAAAACCTAAACATATAATCTTCTTCATAATGATTCTGTATTAAGTCGGCAGATGGTAACAACCACCTGCCTACATGATTAATTTATATAACTTTGAATGTCTTACTACCTAAACAATAATCGTTGTACCATACCTCATACCGATATGTTCCAATGCCCCATTGCCCTGCATTATTTGATCCCCAACCCGAAAGTTTAACTGTTTGATTTGAACTACCATTAATAGTTACGCTATAAGAAAAAGTGCAATCTTCTGGCGAGGAAGACGTGTTTCTCTGCAAAACATTATCTTTATATAATTTAACATATACTGTATAAGTACCAGAAGTTTTAAAGGGTTTAATAGTAATACGCGGCTTCAAATATTTAGTTTTGAAATCATAAATTGTGGAACCGTAATCTTGAATTATATTTCCATTATAATCCACATTTGCGACTTCCATTTTTGTGACAATAAAGGGAATTTCAGAAATGCTGTACGAACATGATGCTGAAGATACCGTTCCTACATTTTTACATTCATCTAGGAAATCGGATTTTACGCTATCTATATTTCCTTTCAGTTTATAAAATGCCGATTTAACTGGTTCCGCATTTCTCACATATAGTTCAGCTACAATACCAAATGATTTATCAAAGCAAAGGACTTTTACTCCTTGATGGAAGTTCAATTTCGTTGAAGCCTTTGCAATTGTTTCTGCTGAATATTCGTCAGGATTGCTAAATGATCTAAACAAGACAACATACATCGGATTCTTATCAGTTTTTGAAACACTAATGTAATATGGCTGACCTTCAGACTTAAATTTTATATCTCCCTCAGAATCCAATTCAGGCATAAATCCTTCTTCTTTTAAGAAATTAAACAAATCTGTGCGAAGAGCAAGTTGTTCACTATTAAACTCTGAATCGCTTTGGGCTAATGATATGCTAGGCAATATCAAAAGTCCCAATACTAATGTTATAATCAATCTTTTCATTTTTTATTCGCATTTAGTTATCTGCTAACGGTTGACAATTCTCTACCTTTACTATCTTTTAATATGCCTTTTACAGTAACATTCTTTGGAAGCTCTAACTGCTGCTTAACATACTCAGTAAATGCAGTGAGAAGTTGCTTGTAAGCATCAATCATTGAACTTGCCATGTCATATTTTGATTTAGGCGCAACCATTACAATCTCAACTCTTGACGAGCCAATAACTTTAGCTGATTGGATAACCAAGTTTCCTGCGTCTTCTCCCAAATCTAATGGTAATTCATCAGCAAAATCAGACACATCTTTCTGCCAGTTCGTTACTTTTACCCAGCTACCATTGATATTCTGTTCATGTAACAGCATTTTACCCGCAGCACTGTAATATTTACGATCAAGAATACTATGGTCTTTATTATATGCAAAAACAACTTTATGGAAACCCGCAGAACAGTCAATAGGTTTGCCAGTCTTACCAAAACAAGCTTGTTCAATACAGAGATCATTTTCATCATATTTATGTACTTCCTTGTGATAGCCATTAATGAGCATTGGCTTCTCGGTGACATCAAAATATGAGATGCTTTCCGTATTATTATTTGTATATGTCCTCACGACTTTGTGATAACCATCTTTACAAAGCATTCGTTTCTCCTTATTATCGAAATATGCAGTCCATAAAACATTGCCTTTATTATCATATTCTTGTTTCATGTAAGACCATCCTGTTTGAGGGTTCATGATTAAGTTACCCTTACCATCACATGAAGCTACATAAACCATATTTCCCCATTTGTCATAATCACACACTGCTTCTGGCACCATCACTTTGGGGTCTGTAGGAATTCCATTTTTATCAAAATAGAAATTCTTTATTGTCCTTCCATATTGGTCGTATTCTATAGTGCGAATTGAATAATGGCCATCATTATCTCCATAATAAATAGTTGGCTGATTATTCTTGTCAAAATATGACACCTTGACAACTTGTCCCTTTTCATCAAACTCAGAACGCTCAATGCAATAGTTGTGATTTGAGTAGGATGTTAATTCTCCCTTTGTATTATAATAACAAGTTTCTATACACTGATTTCTATTGTTGAACTTTTGAGTATACTTGTGAATATTATTTGAGTTTGTCGTGGGTTTTCCTTCTGCGTCAAAAACAGCGAATTCAATAAGATTATCTTTGTCATCATATTCATAACGAACCATTAATCTTCCTTTTGCCATTTTTTGATCGATACCAATAGGGAATTCCTCTATGATGTTACCATGATCATCTCTCTTGTAGTTATTGCCTGCTATACCGTCAACAAGCACAAGTTCATTTTTAACATCATAATATCTATAACTTAGCATATGACCTTTATCATCATATGTATATGCTTTTTGTGCAAACCCGATATAACCTTTTGTAGGTTTATTGTCTTTATCAAAAAATTGTCTAAGAACCTCGTTGCCATTATCATCATATTTATATTCAGTAATAGCAATTCCTTCACCACTAAGAGTCAAATCCCCTTCTTCATTATAGAATAATGTTTTTGTAATATTACCTCTAACATCACGCTCATACACAGCAGTGCAGATATTATTGTTATCCAAAGTAGGCTGAAGATCCGTACCAAAATATGACTCTTTGATCAAATCTCCCATAGCATTATATTCACGATTAATACCTGCAATACCATTATTCAATTCACAAGGCTCTCCATCTTCACCGTGGAAGATGATTTTAACCATGTGTCCTAATGAGTCATATTCGGCTTTGAGACCTGCATATCCCTCAGCATTGGCAACCAGTTCATTATTGACATTGTAGTTCCATCTTTCAAGTTCGTTACCTCTTTCATCTGTAACAATCTTAATATAGGCATTACCCTGGTTTGTGGCACATGCTTTACCATCGGCATCCATAAATGTAATCTTATTGAAGAAGCCATATTCATTACACTCATATGCAATCATAGCTCCTCCTTGTAATGTAGAATACTCAACATTACCATCAATACCTATGAATGTTTGTTTACGAGTAAAGCCTTTATCGTCAAATTCAACTAAACAACCAGCACAGCCCTGTCTACCTGGAAGCATAAGTTGTCCTTCTGAATTTTTGAAATACTGGGCAGTAAGATTTCCATATTTGTCGTATACATTCTCGCATATTCCAGTTCCTTCTGTGTCATCCAATGCTGGCTGTCCGTCTATAGTTTGATAAACTGACTTAATCCAATTATCATTCTCATCATAATAGAAGAGCTTCTTACCCATACCCCATTTAGTAGCTTTAGGAGAACCATCATAAGCAAGATACATTTCCTCTATAACTCGACCCTTTTCATCTCTTACATATTGTTTACCATAAATGCCGTGAGCATCACTTACATAGATATTCTGAAAACTTGCATAACGAAGTGTTTTAATATAACCATTCTCATCGTATTCCAACAAGTATCTTGAAATCTTACCTCTATTTTGATTAGAAGCAAAAGCATCTACATAACCAACAGTTTCACTACCGATTGTTTTTTCAGTTCCGTATTCGTCATTGAATTGGAATATAACAGATTGTTTCCATACATTGTCTGTATTTAGTCTTTCATTGTAGGATTTTATATACAAAACTTGACCATTGTTATCCATAACCTTAGCTCTACTCAAATGATTGTCGTCATTATAATAGAACATAATATCAATAGGTCTTTCATATCTTTCTGACTCTGTATCAGGAATAATTGTACCTAAGCTATTAACATGCGATACTCTTTGCAGTTTATAGTTTTTGTACTCAAATCGATACATTCTATGAGTATGCTCACGATCAGAAGATGAGATTTTGCCAATACCCTGTGGAATACTCCATTGTTCAACATAATCCTTGTAATATGAGATTTTTACTCGATTATAATCCCAAATAAAGAACACACCAAATACCACTACAGCAGCCACAGCAGCGATCATCGCCTTTACACCCTTTGATATTTTAGGTGGATATATGGCATTATGAAGAGCTTTCTTAAATTCCAGACATGACTGATATCTTGATTCTGCCTTTTTGTTTGTAGCTTTATCAACAACAGCCTGAACTTTGTCAGAAACATACTTGTAATATGTCTTCATTCTTGGAAGGCTGTCCTCTACAACATGCTTGTAAATTTCATGTTCAGTTAAGGTTGTTGTATCATACGGAGGATTTCCTGTTAGCATCTGATGCAACAATACACCCAAAGAATAGATATCTGATCTTTGATCTAAACTTTCACCCTTAACCTGCTCCGGACTCATATAGGACGGCGTACCCATAATGACATCCTTATCTTTAGATTCACCGCCTTCATCTAAAAGAGCTGCAATTCCAAAATCTAGAATTTTTGGAGTGCCTTCGTTTGTTATTATGATATTAGATGGCTTGATATCTTTATGGATAATCTTATGCTTGTGGGCATAATCAAACGCATCCAATAATGGCTCAAAGAATGAACATATCTTTTCCTCAACTATCAACCCTGATACATTCTTTATATAGTCTTCCAAACTATGACCATCTGCATACTCCATAATGAGATATATACTGCCAGCTTCATCAATGTGGTAATTGATGAAATGTACAATATTAGGATGGTTCATTCTGGCTAACCTATCAGCTTCTTCTGCAAGTCGTTGGCGAGTAAAATCATTAATCATGTTGCCGTTAATAACCTTAATGGCAACTTTTTGTTGTTTGATATACTTGTGTTCTGCCAAGTATACGCTACCCATTCCTCCTTTGCCAACTAAGGAGACGATGGTGTAGTTCAAAATTTCTTTCCCGATCATATAGAGATGTATTTTAAGAATTTGACATTTACATAGTTAATCCACTTATAAATCCAATTACAAAACTTATTGCAATACTTATCCAAGCAATATTTGCAGCTTGTTTTGCTTTATAGTTAGCAGTATCCTTCCATACAAAATAGAGGATAAAGCCGATTATAGGGAATAGGAACGACAATATTCCCCAACCAGCACCTATCGACTCCTCTTGTTTAACTGGGACTTGGCCTACTATAGTTTCATATTCATATGAATTATGATGACCCTGCACCTTTATTGGCGAATTAGGCAACAACATTAATATCTGAGCCCATGGTAAAGGTACCTTATTAGCTAAGTATATTGGAGTGCCTGGAGTAATTACAACTTTTTCATTCTGGTAAACTCTACCATTAATAGTTGTACCGTTTTTACTTATATCATTATAAACATACTGTCCATTCACTAACGAAATAGTCGCATGTTTACGACTTATGCTACTATCAGATATGATAATATCACACTCTACTCTTCCTATTGTTATTGTTTTCATTGAATTGCATTTGAAATTATACCAGATAAAAAAGACATGACCAAATTAAACAGAAAGCCATACCATGCTAACTTGTTAGCTGACTTAGCTTTGATGGGATTCTCTGATTTCCATACAGCTCCAAGAATCCAACCTGCAATCGGAATCACAAAACACAGAATGCCATATCCAACTGTAATGTCCTCCAATTTAGATGGCTCTACTAATCCTCTATGTCCATCTGTATCACCAGTGTATTCATCAATAATAGATGTAGGAAGATCCATCTTTTCAAATAAGATATTTAAGACAGTTTTCCACTCTAAAACATGCGAAGCCAATCCTGCAATCATAACCTGTGGTAACGAAGATGGGTCATTCATCAGGGATTTTACAGATTGATTTATCATAAAAGAATATGATTCATTTTTTATCTTTCTGCCATTAACTCCTGTTCCATTAGTGCTATGATCCTTGATTGACACCTTATATGAGGAACCTTTTTCATTTTGAGGTTCCCAAATGATATCAAGATGGTGGCTACTTACATACTCGCCATATAGGGTAATGTCACAATTAGAACGTCCGACAGAGATTTTACAAATAGCCTTGTCTGTTAATGCAGCTTTAAACTCCTCTGTGTTTTGAAATCTAAGAGTCATATTTTTATTAACAGCTGTCAATATGGCTTTTTGTGTCTTATCGCTAACAGTGAAACCCTTTTCTGAAACTAGAGGGAAATTATTTTCCAAAATAGCACATATAGTGTCATAATCATTTGACTGCTTAGGTATTGCATGAGTACCTGTCAACATATAATGTAGTAAACATCCTAATGAATAGATGTCTGTACGCGTATCTATGTTGTACCCATTGGCCTGTTCTGGACTCATATATCCATCAGTGCCAACAACTCTACCGATAGTTTTACCGGTACTTGTTTTACTATCTTTTGCAATACCAAAGTCTATGACGCAAATAGAACCATCTGGCCTTATCATTATATTGGAAGGCTTTACATCTCGGTGAATACATGATTTATTATGTATATAAGAGAATGCATCAAGAAGTTTTATAAAAATAGATATGGCTTCTTGTTCGTTAAAAGCACCATTTGCTTGTACAATTTGAGAGATAGTTTTCCCCTCAACAAATTCCATCGGTAAAAATAGATTGCCTCCTGCATCAGAAAAAGGTTCGCCAACAATCTTTACGATGGATGGATGTGATAAATTTCTTAATGAACGCACTTCATGATCAAACATTTCACGATAGTCCGGATGAGCCGCAGCTTTGGCATTCATCATCTTCAGGGCTACCTTATTATTGCTTGAATCAAGTGATTCATAGACACACCCCATTCCACCTTTACCTACTTCACGAATAATTTTATACTCATTCATAATGAATAGATTTCCTGGTTAAATTAATCGCTATTAGGCTGATTGTAGTTCTATATTGTTATCCTTCTTCTTTTCTTCTATGGGCGTCACATTACCATTTTCCTTATCCTTTCTGGGAGATATTTTTACAGAAATCAAAACTTGGTCTTTAGAGCCTTTTACAGCACAAGGAATTACGATTGTATGCTGTTTGTCTGAACTTTCGCCTTTAAATTCAAATAGCAATTGACTGTTATTAGGTTTCTTAATCCAATACAAATCATCATATACAAGTCCTTCTAAAACTCTCTCTAATTTTGGTTTCGCAATTTTTTCCTCTTTTCTTACCTCTTTACTGTTAAATATAAGAGTAGGCGTTGCTGAATAGTTAAGAAGTAGTCTTGCTCCCTTTTCAAGTTTGTCATAATCAAATTGAACATATACTGTATCAACTTTTATTGCTTCTTCTTTCTTTACCTCAGTACCCTTGGATTCATCTTTCTTATTTTTATTCTGATTTAGAACATTTGCAGGAATCGTCAATCCCTCAGTAGTGCTTATGTCAAAAATACATTTATATGTTTTAGTCTTGTCTGACGACTGTGTAATGTAAAATTCGACTATATCACCTGGATTTTTATCAGTAAATGACAATAAAGAATTATTGTATTGAACATCTACATTAGGAGTCGATACATTTAGTGAATGTTGATCAAACGCCGAATCAAACTTGTATATTTGTTTACCATCTCGTTTCAAAATGAGAGAAGATTCTCCAAATTCAAGTTCAACAATTGTTGCTCTTTTCTTGAATACAATTTTTTCAGGACAATAATAATCTGTTGTATCACATTTAATAACATTTTCTGTTTCTTCTTGAGGTTTATTGTCATCTGGTGATGTTGGCTTTTCTTTCATGAAGAAATAACTTCCAATACCAAGAACTATCAATATTGAAACAATACTAGTTATTTTTGTCCAAGTTGGAAAATTTTTTTTGTCAGTTATCACAATTGGCGATACAGGAAATTCTACAAGTTGAATCGTTATATTATCAACTCCTCCATTCTCGTTTGCTAGTGCAACCAATCTATCTACCCGCTCCTGAGCATTCATCTCAGATTGACGACTAATAATTTTACAAATTGTGTCATCAGATATCATTCCGCTCAAGCCATCTGAACAGAGAACAAAACAATCACCAGCTTCTGGAATAATAGCATCGTCGGCAACTGTAGCAGGCGACATATTTGGTATTCCTAGAGCATTCGTAATTTCATTCTTTCTAGGATGATGTTCAGCCTGTTCTTTTGTGATTTCACCACAATCTACAAGCATTTGAACATACGAATGGTCTTTAGTTAGCTGTACAATCCTTTTACTTCTGACCAAATAAATTCTGCTATCTCCAACATGGCCGATATATACCTTCCCACTACGAACTAATAATAGTACGCATGTAGAACCCATGCCAGCTAATTCTGGCTGCTCTATAGTCTTTTGAATAATCGCTCTATTAGCCTTATCTATAGATTCTCCAATAGCAATTCTTGGATCATCATAATAGACATTATTGAGGTTCTCAATTATTGTTGAAACTGCTATCTTAGAGGCTGTAGCACCACCTACATGTCCTCCCATACCATCACAAACAACAGAAACCAGACCGTTCTGTGTAATGGTGTTGTACATATTGTCTTCATTTGCAGCTCTTTTTCGACCTACATCGGTTTTGCCTACAACATGACAATAATTATAATTATCGTTCATATACTATATTTATTAGTATGAATTATTAAAATTCAGGGATAGCGAGAAAAATGAATTTAGTACCTCCAATAACAATAACATCGTTATTCTTTAGATCAATTACGTCTCCTAATACATATACCTGTCCGTTGACATAACTACCATTTGCAGAACCTTTATCATATTCTTGTGCTCGAAACGCACCTTTTGCTTCTACATATTGAATTAACAAGTGCTTAGCAGACATGTGATTATCATTTGGGAAAGGAATGTCGCATGTACGGTCACGTCCGATCGTAGTTCTTCCTTCATATATTTTATATACTTCACCTGCAGGATTAGCACTATAAGATACTAACAAGCCAACCAAGCGTCTATTTTCACTGACTCCTGTTTCACCAGTTGCCGTTCCACCGACATGGCGTATTACAGTTGCGCCACCAACTGCATCATTCCCATTAATACCGATAGTTTCAGTAGGTTTAGGTTCATCGCCACCTATCACCTTTGTACCGAGTCCTTCCTGGAAGTCAGAATTTACTTTTGTTGAACCTGTAGGTGAAGGACAAAATGGGCATTTGTCACCATAAATTGCCGGATCATAAAGATGTCCGTTTGCACATTTCTTTGTTGCCATAGCTTTTTGATGTTTAAATATTTATATTTTAATATGATTTTTCAATAAATTCAATAACTGGAGATGGATGAATTGCATGGTTGTAGCCTTGTGAAATACCAAGAAAGCCAGACACGATTATTCCTGCAAATCTTCCTTTTTTATCATATATAGGAGAACCACTTGCCCCTTGATGAATTGTAATGTTATGACCATACTCGTATACACCTCTTTCTTGTGTTATTTCTCCACTTTGATTGTTAGCCTCAAGGCCAACTGAGGTCTGACCGATGATAAATGATTTAGGGAACCCAATTGTGCATATTTCATATCCCACGGATAATTTTTCAGTTGGAGTTGATTTAGATAAATCAACATATGTAGATCCTGTCGGAATTGATTTGCTATTCGTCTGCAAAACAGCGACATCTAGCTCTGGCTTGTCACTAACTTTTAGGACTGTACAAGGTATTAGGTTGTTTTCGCTATCAATGTATGTGTCGTTTTGAACTATACCAACACTTAGTGTAGTATAATTAACTTCTACATTTGCCGCCAAATTTGTTAAATTATTCTGAAGCAAAACATACTGAATAGCTCTTTTAACAAACTTCTCATTCTTCTTTTCTTCTTCAGAACAACTTACAACATGTCTATTTGTAAGCATTTTGCCATCAGGAGAGATAAAGAATCCCGTACCTGTATTACGGGCAATACCAGAAGATATTTCACCATTTTCATCTAAATAGCAATAATCTAATTCGTTATAGCCATTGAGATATGTACTAAGAGGCTTTCCTTGAACTGTAGCAATATATGCAGACTTCACATAGATTAATGCAACATCATTCTTGTGGTCGGCATATATATCACTCCACTCTTTATCACCCCATTTCCATGGCTGTAATATTAAAATACCAATGACCAAAACGATTGATGCCGCTATAGAAACAATAGGTTTAAGATTAATCTTCGGCTTAACTGGATATACAGCTTCCCAATTCAAAGGGTGTTTATTGGAAATAGTAATATTGTCACCCTTCTTCAATACATATGGGGAGGTGATTTTGCTACCATTGACATAAGTTCCATTCGTCGAATTGTTGTCAATTATGACTATCTCCCCATCTAATTTTTTACATATGTACGCATGTTTATCAGATACATCATCAAATGAATATCTGATTTGCGACATAGGATTTCTACCTATCAATTTTTTTTCAATAACATCATGGGGAAAACTTATAGGTGTTTTTGCTGGTTTACTTTTAGCTGTTTGAATTATTTGTTTCCAATCAATAGAATGATTACCCAATACCACAGTCGAAGATGATGTAAGAACAGCTTTGGTAATTCTTTTACCATTAACAAAAGTTCCATTCTTGGAGTTTAAATCTTCGATTGAGATTTCTCCAAAATCTGACACAGTAATAATTGCATGAGAAGTAGAAACAACACTGTCGTTTATAACAACATCATTGTTTGTTCCGCGACCAATTTTTATCGTTTTCATATAGTCGTTTTATTTAATTTCTATAAAATTTTCCATTCTATCTTGTTATAGTTCCACAAAAGAACTATAAGTATTGAGTAAATACCTGATTTAAAACATTATG
>SAMEA3663028__coassemble_161_pt1 | contig 30199 bp, 27 predicted proteins | sample SAMEA3663028__metabat2_high_PE_039 | metagenome-assembled genome bin SAMEA3663028 (sample SAMEA3663028) | pig gut metagenome | biome: pig gut; feature: pig-associated habitat; material: faeces | place: France | collected 2012 | reverse complement strand
CCATTGGATTTATTTGTAACAAATAATAAAACAATTCTCTGTCACTGAAATGCGTCTCAACAATATTGTTACTTCTCCTTGCTCTGTTCGGCAATGGCTTTTCGCTTGAAGCGCATGCGTATTGCATCAAGCCCGTCCAACTGGTTCTTCATCACATGGAAACAGTCAATCACGATGTCTGCGTTCGGGAAGACTTGTGTCACGATGGAATACATGGAGTCCGAGTAATCCATCGTCACCTCCTTTACTGCTAGACGCTTGTCCTCTGGTATCTTCATTAGGTGTTCCACCACAACGGAGGGTTTTGTGCCACGGATTGCTGCGATGAGCGTACCCTTCTTGCCATGGCCGTCCTTGTTGGAGAGAAAGGTGAACAGGTCTTTCTGGTGCATACTTTCGTCTATGCTCAGTTTCTCGCCCATGTTCTGCGCCAACAACACCCAGTCGCTTGCATGCGCCAGCTGATTCCACTGACGATAACCGCTCAGATGCTCTTTGTAGTTTTTCTCAAGAGTCGGTCCGTTGACCTTAAAGTATCGCTCCAGAGAGCGGACCGCTATCGGGTATGTGTCCGAATATTTTTTTTAAGACATCAGCGAACTCCTTAGAGTAGCTGGTCCCTGATGCGGTAAGACTTTCACGGGGTAACACTACATTCTTGCCATCCTTATCCTTCCATCTGCGTCTGCGAACATGCAAGACAACCTTGCGGTCGCGGATGGGAAAGTCGTTGATGCAATGCTCTTCGGTGAAACCATTGGGATGAAGGTCATGCCATTCTTTAGAACGCAAGTCACGCTCATCAAGATGAATGTGGATTACACGACGTTCCAGACCCGTTTCTTCAATGAAACCGGTGTGTTCCTCTTCTACATTGACGACTTCAAAGACATCGAGAATGCCTTCGGGGAGGATAATGCTTACGAGTGCCTCGTATGCGAAAGATGCGTTGGAGTTTTTTGCCATGGTGCAAAGTTACACTATTATTTTGAACAATGTACCGTTGCACGATGATATTTGGCTAACAGTTTTTGTGTGGGCTATCCACGGACAATATCTGTAGAGCCGGAAAAACATCAATGATGTACCTCCCTTAAATGCTATAACATTGCAGAGATCTTTATCTTTGAATATCAGACTCAATATCTGTGCCATGTATAGCTTATGCTTGTTCTTGTCCATATCTATTTTAGATTTAATAGTTTAGTAACTCTTTCCATCAACGCCTTCGACTTATAAAGCGGCAGAAGTTGTTTTACCTTTGTTTTGTTCAATGGATGCAGGTTATCGAAGTAGCAATTGCCAGCACTCAGATAAACCATATCAAGAAAGGCACGCTCTGGTACAGCTATAAGTGTATTATCCTTCTGTTCGATACCCTCCATACCAATCCATAATTCAGGATTGATAATACGGAACTGATATGTTTTGTCGTCTATATCCACTATGCGATTGAGATAACTCACACACGTTATGGTATCATCATACTGGAACACGATACCTGCTCGTTGAAGCACATACTCCAACGAGATATAAGCCGGGCGGTACAAGCTACATGCCATTTCCTTCTCGTCGTAAGTTGCTTTTGTGTATATGCCACGGCGAGGATTACGAATCTTGCCCTCTTTTATGTAATAATGTAACGACTGAGTGAGCTTTTGACTATCTTTGCAGTCAGTCAACATACGTAGTGACTGTACATTAAATACTGAGCGAGAGCTATTTAGCATCGCCTCAAGTACATTCTTTTGCAAACTCATAATATGAATATTTTCTATTAATAGTTCGCAAAATTAGTAAATAATCTCAGAATCTCCAAGATATATCTACAAAAACTTGAAATTTGCCTCTTTTTTATGGCCCAAGGAGGAGTTTGGGCAACTACTACTCACATTATGATGTTATAAAACACCCTGAACTAACGTTATTCGATGGATAGATGTATCTCTTGTAAAGCATCCAGCCAAATCCCACAATCGGAAAATTTCCCATTCTATCTACGTTAATTTTTGTTATCTCATGTTTGCAGAATGGGGTTTTGGTACATGATTGTTTCTGATTTGTTTTTTTTGAGGTTTTGCCGTTGGGAATGATACTGTATTTCAGTTAGTTATATTAAATCAGCAAGATTTCAAGAAGAAGATTATGATGGTCATTGGAGCATATATCTTCCTTGTCGCAATAGCCCGAGCTCTGCCTCTGTTCTTTGGTATCTAACCCATCGTTCAAGCAATAGAGATACATCATATAATCAATAAACAACAATACGTAATCCATCCGTCTATGCTGTCATAAAGTAGAGCGTAGTCACGTTGTAGAACATAAATAAAATCCTGATTCCGAATAGTATCCGAGTGTGCTCTTCGATGATTTGCTGTGTAAGCTATATCTATGGTTGTTACAATCTTGCTATTACCAATTGATTTTATTTCTTTATACTTTCCACTCGCTTTATTGACCACCACTATACTTGTAGAGTCGTAACGATTATGTTACTTGTATACATCAGGTGCAAAGTTACTATTTTTTCTTCATTTTCATAGTATTATTTCGGAAATTATTATTGTAATTTGTGAATGGAAAATAAAAAAACGTTTTCAGAAAATAGTGCTTTTATATTATTTCGGGTGCTCGACCGCCACTATCATTGGTCGAAATAATATAATGTTACCAATACGACTTGTGGAATTCTGTCTGGGAACAACAAACCCACTGATTTTCAGCATAAATGCTGATTGTCAGTGGGGTTATTCATTTTGTTGTCAATCTTTGAAGACATTACTATATATCTGTTTTAGTCGGTAAACTTACCATTAGCGAAACCGAAGTATTTTGTAAATAAAGACTTTATCCTGTCAAGAACATGCTCAACCTTGCCTTTACGGTTTGCATTTGGATCGAATGGGTTGATTGGAGGCATAATGCTGTTAAGCTCCAAGCCGCCTTCCGGAACATAGCCACGAGTGAATGCCATCTCGATGAACTCTACAGCCTTGTCGCTCTTCAGGTGCTCTTCAGTCACAAGTTCTGCAAACTCGGCTTTCTTCTGTTCATTGATATATGTTTGCCATTCCTCATAGACATCACCTGTTGCGGTCATGCTTTCTATGAAGCGTTCGATAAGCTCCTTCTTGTCTCGCAAGTCGGCACTTGACTCGATGGACTTGACGATGCGGATATATAATTTGTTCAATACTTTCCATAAGTTAATCCTCCTTTCTTTGAAGTTCGAAGATCAGTTTCTGTTGTTCTATTTCTCTGATAAGTTGCTCTTTGGTGGGCAGATAGGTGAGATACTTTGCCTGGAATAATTGTTCGTTGCCATTGAGCACACTATATTGCGCCATATCCTCACTGGTCTCAGAGCAAAGCACCAAGCCTATAGTGGGATTATCTCCTTCGGTGCGCTGCGTTTTGTCATACATCCTAACATACATATCCATCTGCCCGACATCCTGATGTGTAATCTGAGATGTCTTAAGGTCGATGAGAAAGAAACATTTGAGAATATAGTTGTAGAAAACAAGGTCGATATAGAAATCTCCCATGTCGGTGCGTATATGCTTTTGGCGAGCAACAAATGCAAAGCCTTTGCCCAGTTCCATGATGAACTTCTGCAAATGGCTGATTATATTCCCCTCAAGGTCAGACTCGGTGAAATCGGAGTTCTGCGCCAAACCAAGGAACTCAGCCACTACAGGATTCTTGATAAACTCCAGCTTGTCCTGCAGGGGAGCAGTTACCTGATGCATTTCTTCGGTCACCTTGTCTTTTGTGGGTGATTGCATCAGTCGGTAATAGTATTGCGATCCTATGTTGCGATGCAGGGTGCGACTGCTCCACGTTTCGCGTAGAGCCTCTTGCTCATACCATTTGCGAGCCACACCATCCTCTACGCGTATAAGCTCGCGGTACAAAGTCCACGGCAACAATTTTGGACTCATTGCGTCCACATTTCCAGATTTTGGACTCACTGCGTCCAAAATCTCAGGAAAACAATGGTAAAACTTTACATACTGATAAAGAGAACTGAAATCAAATCCTTTGCCATATTTATCAGTAAGGATTGTTGCGAGTGTCGCTATCACTTGCTTGCCATATTCCGCTCTTCCGTTATCGTCAAGATGCTCCCGAGAAATACGCTCTCCCAACTTCCAATTGCGTATAGTCAAAGCCGTATTGACGGCACGATAGGCATAATCACGGGCAGACTCTATGATACGACAAGTGTCGTCAATCAACAAGTTGTCTGGCATTGAGTTTTGAACGTTTGCTATTTCTTCCATCTTTCTACAAAGTCTTAATAAGTTCATCAATCTTTGCACGCAGCACAATCTGGCGATTTATATCTTCCATATTAAGAGAAATTAATTTGTTTTCACAATCCGTCTGTCTATGCTGTATAAAAGTAGAGCGTAGTCACGTTGTAGAACATAAATAAAATCCTGATTCCGAATAGTATCCGAGTGTGCTCTTCGATGATTTGCTGTGTAAGCTATATCTATGGTTGTTACAATCTTGCTATTACCAATTGATTTTATTTCTTTATACTTTCCACTCGCTTTATTGACCACCACTATACTTGTAGAGTCGTAACGATTATGTTACTTGTATACATCAGGTGCAAAGTTACTATTTTTTCTTCATTTTCATAGTATTATTTCGGAAATTATTATTGTAATTTGTGAATGGAAAATAAAGAAACCGCATCCCAAATATAGTGCTTTAATATTTTTTTCCGGTGCTCGACCGCCACTATCATTGGTCGAAATAATATAATGTTACCAATACGATCTGTGGGAATTCATCTTGGGAACAAAAACCCCACTGATAATCGGTATTTCTCCTGAAAATCAGTGGGGTTATTCATTTTGTTTTCAATTTTGATAAGATGAATTCTTATTGAGCCAAGTATTCAGGATGATAATAAACGTAAGACAATGTAAATTCAAATATATACTCATTTATAACTTCTTTTACTTGAATAGGCAACATCAATTTGATTGTTTGGCCTTCAACTTTCTTACTTGCATTTGCATACAAAGACTTACTTTCCCATTTTTTCAAGATTTCACTATAATGTACTTTATCAGTTGGAGCTGCCACGTCTTCAAGTTTTGCCCCCTTAATAATAGTGGATGCAGGTTGATCTGCTTCTCTTTGTGAGTACTTGATTCCTGAGTGCATAACCTTTGATGTGCTACCATCAACATCAACAAACACTGCTTCATTCCACACAACCTTTAATGTTTTATCGGAAACATTCTTCAGAATGAAAATGAATTGTGTTTTACTAGCAAAAATAAGAATATCAATGAAATTGTCTTCATAGCTGTACTTTGTAATGTCCTTTTCTGTAACGTTGGTCGTTTTGCCATATCTTACATCAGGATTAGAAGGCTTTTCAACCTTTGTGAGGGCTGCAACAAATTTTCCATTGTCATCATACATGAAAGCTTCTGATTGTGCATAAGCTGCCTTGATATCCTTAGTTGTGCCATCAATAGAATTCTTTACAGTGTAGAACTTCATAAGTTCTTTGTCATAACTTGCGTTATAATCTTCCTTCTTGAATACATTTACGACAGTGTATGTACATTTGAATTTAGGATCAGTGAAAATTTTGCCCAAATCATTCAAATCAGCAATGTTAGCAACATCATAATTTACAATTTTGCCATCAGTATTATCTTTTAAAACAAAACAAGCTTGAGGATACTTGTGATCGCTATATGATGAACTTATTTGTGGTTGCATAATAACATCAGTAACTTCCAATTTTATTGGGCTATCTGCTTTTTCAGGATAAACTTTACCAATATACTTTGATTTATCACCTTCAAACTTTTCTGACAGGAACAAAGGGATAGAATAGCTATCAGTAATGCAATAGCAATACTCGTTATGAGAATAGAATTCATCCTGATTGTTTACAATCATTTTCACTTTATTTTTTGTTCCTTTTTCAAGAAGAACCCAAGTCATTCGCTTGTCGTTTCCACTAATTTTTGAAATAATATAGTCTGTGTTGAATTTACCACCTGCACTTTGGAAATACTGAATGTCCATATAGGCTCCACCTAATTTTTCAGGAAGATACTGAACAACTTGACCAACATATGTTTGTTGGTATTGTTCAACTGAGGCAAAATGCTGAATGCCATAAATACCAAAATTTGCTTCTGGGTGATCTCCTGCAAAAGCATTTGTTGTAAATCCGACTATGAACACAACAACAAGAAATAGATTTTTTAGTTTTACCATAATTTTAATTTCTATTGTTAATAACAAATATTATAAGTTTCTATTTGCAAATCCGTTTGCAAATATGAATTTCTGCAAACAGAGCTGCAAACAGAATTGCAAACACTTATTCTTTTAATATCTTGTATTTCACGTTATTAGCAACGCTATCTTCTGTTTGCACAATTTCCTTTTCATTTATTAATTCTGCAAACAGACGAGACACTTTTGATCTGTCTTTCTCTTGCTTTTTTGATTTTACATAGTTAATATTGTCATCCAAATCTTTTTGTTTGCTTCTTCATGTCAATCAAGATTTTTCATTCGTGATTTGAAATCCATCATAACAGTTGCTCCTGCAACTCAGCATTAGGTATTCGCTCTATATATTGATCTATTGCAGCCATTGTATTTCAATGATTTTTATAAATTATTTTATCCTTAGCCCTTCAAGCAACTCTTCATTGAAGTATTTGATCCATGCTTCATAAACGTCTTGTGCTGACTGCATGGTGCCAACGAGGAATCCGGGCGTTTGTTTGAACTCGGATAAACCTCGGTAGTAGTACATCTTGTGCTCGTTGTCGATGACGAAAGGCATGATGCTATGACGGAGACATTCACGGAAGAGAATGAGGCGACCGACACGACCGTTGCCGTCCTGAAATGGATGGATACTCTCGAAACGCCAATGATATTCTGCAAGGGTGTGGATGGTTACGTCTTTCCGGGCATTGTACCACTCGCCGAGAGACTGCATCTCCCTGGCAACATTATCAGGTTTGCATGTCTCACGTTCCCCGACTTCATTTGCCAGTTTCTTGTAGTCACCTACATTGAAGTATGACTTCTGAGCATCAGCAGTACCGGATTTGAGGATGCGATGAAACTCCTTGATGATTGCCTCTGTCAATGGTTCCTCAATGGTGCGAAGGAGGTAGTCGAAGGCAACAAAGTGATTGGTTGTTTCAATGATGTCATCCACAGGCACAGCTTCCTGATCCTTGAAACCGATGGTGCGTGTCTCAAAAATGTAGCGTGTCTGTTCCTCGGTCAGTTTGCTGCCCTCAATACGATTGCTATTGTAGGCGAGCTGCACCTGAGTTTTATGGTAGAGTCCTCCCTTGCGATGTGACTGTTGCTCATCAATGAGGAATGTTGTCAGTTTGTTCATTGTTTTTATTCGTTTTTATTTCTTCACGTTCTCGATAATGTTCCACTGCCCCGGATACTTGTATTCTTGTCAATGGAGGTTATCACAGCACTCCTTTCTCCTTCATGTATTCGGTGAGGTCTTCCATAAGATACTCCTTGCCAAAGGTGTGGAGAACATCGTAGCTTGGAGATAGTAATCATCATCTCAAGAGAAGTGTCAGCCCTTATGTAATAAAGAATTATTTTTTACAGAGAATTTATCTTAGGGGGATGTATTGTACAAAGGCTTCGATGGCTTCGTAGGCGGCGAGGCCGAGGCGGTTGTAGAGGTCGGCAGTGGCTTTGTTTCGCTCTTCACTGCGTTGCCAGAAGAGGCGCTCGTCATTGCCGAGGAATGGTGCTCCTTCCATCTGCGATTGATGCTTGAGGATGGCGTTGCGCTTTGAGCGTAATTCCTCCGGTGATAGCGGTACCGCCATCTCTATATGGTCGATTTCCCACTCCATCCAGGCCCCGCGGTACATCCATATGCGGCATTCTTTCATCCACTCTTCGTCTTTTATCTCGTCGATGGCTGCAAGCACTGCGTCAAGACATACTTTGTGCGTGCCGTGTGGGTCTGCAAGGTCCCCGGCTACATATATTTGATGCGGTTTTACCGATAATATCGCCTCTTTGACGATAGCAATATCTTTTTCCGTTAAATCTCCTTTCTTTATCGTGCCGGTCTCATAAAACGGCAGGTTCAAGAAATGTACATTCTTTGAGCGTAAACCCATATATCTGCATGCCGCTTTTGCCTCTCCGCGTCGCAATAATCCCTTCAGCATCCTGACGTCGTAGGTGTCGATATCATTGTCGCCTTTTTCTGTCAATAAGAAATTTCTTATCTCTTCGTATTTGGAAATTATCTGCTTGTTATTCGGGTCGAACATGTCGGTAAATCCTTTTACAAAGGCAATGAAACGAATAATTTCGTCATCTCCTACTGCGATGTTGCCCGATGTTTCGTAGCATACGTGTACCTCATGTTGTTGGTCTACAAGGCGTTTCATTGTGCCACCCATAGAGATAACGTCGTCGTCAGGGTGAGGCGAGAATACCATTACACGCTTAGGATATGGTTTTGAACGCTCCGGTCGGAAAGAGTCGTCGGCATTCGGTTTGCCTCCCGGCCATCCGGTGATGGTGTGTTGCAAATCATTGAAAATCTTTATGTTGACATTGTATGCAGATCCGAATGTGGCGAGTAATTCGCTTAAGCCGTTCTCGTTATAGTCTTTATTGGTTAATTTTAATATCGGCTTGTTTAATTTCAAGCAGAGCCATACAATAGCGCGGCGCACGAGTTTATCGTTCCATTCACAAGAGGTTACCAGCCAAGGGTGCGAAATTCGGGTGAGGTTTGATGCGGAATGGATGTCGAGATAAATAGTTGTATTGTCGTGCATTTGCAGGTAAGAAGCAGGGTATTGGTCGCTTATTTTACCCTCTATGATAGTGTGTACAATATCGGCTTTACTCTCGCCCCAAGCAAAAAGTGCTATTCTGCGAGCTTTCAGTATTGTTCCCACGCCGAGGGTGATGGCGCCGGCAGGTACTTTTTCTATTGTTCCAAAGAGTCGTACCGCTTCTTTGCGCGATGTGGGGTCTAATAAAATGAGGCGCGTGTGAGATGTAGGTTGTGAGCCGGGCTCGTTAAATCCGATATTTCCAACGCCGCCGATGCCCAATATCTGGTAATCTATCCCTCCGAATTCTTCTATTTTCTGCTCGTAATTATTGCAATATTCAAAGATTTGTGATTGTGGTATTGTGGAGTCCGGAGAGTAGATGTTTTCTTTTGGAATATCGATATGGTCAAAGAGCATTGTCTTAATTTGGTTAAGACAGCTTTGTTGGAAATTGATATCCAAAGGGTAATACTCGAATAGGTTGAATACCACAACGTTGGCAAAGCTAAGGCCCTCTTCTTTGTGTAGGCGTACGAGCTCTTCGTAGAATTCTATCGGTGAGCGGCCGCTGTTGAGACCAAGTACGCATTTCTCACCTTTTGCCGCTTTTGTGCGTATCAATTCGGCTACTTCAAAGGCTGCTTTTTTTGCCCCTTCTCTTGCCGATTGTGCAATAAAGGTGTTGATTTTTTCGTAACGTGAAATGCCGGATGCTTCTAATGCCGAGTCCGGTTGATAATACTTTTTTGGAATTTGTCGCAATACTATTTGCGAACTAAGGTTGGTTTTCATTATCGTATTATTTAATTACCACTATTGTTTCTTGTTAAAGTCGCATCTCCCTGCTTACAAGCGATACTACATTATATAATGCAGCTACGTCTGATAGATTTATCGTGAAATTTTCGTATAAAGGGTTGAGGGAGTGACACGTAATAATGCCGTTCTCTACGTCATGGTCGATTATCTGCTTGACTAATATCCCCTCCGTGCGATGTACTATGATAAAATACCAATTCTTGTAATGCAGTTTCGAATGCCAATATTCTTGTCTTACTTCACGAGCCATAATCATATCGCCCGACATTAATGATGCCGATGAACCGTTGAACATACTGTCGCCTTTTACTTCAAATATCATGTAATGACCTTTGTAATTGCGATCTATCAATACCGGCATGGTGGGTAGACTATCTACATAATCCTGGTCGCCAAAACCTCGAAGATATCCGGCATAGGCGTATGCGGCTACTATTGGTACGTCCATATAATTGTCCGGTGCAGTTGCCGTCGCATTTGAGAAAAAACTGGATACCGGTACGTTCAGTTTCGTTGCTATCAACTCTAAGGTTTCTATTTTTGTGGAGTTGGTGCGTATTATTTTTGCAAATCCTTGTTCCGTGATATTCAGTTCTTTACAAAAATCTTTTATCTTTATCCCTCGTTCTTTCAGGATGTTTTTTATTTCACTCAGGTCTGCCATGGTACAATATGTTTAATTTTTCGACAGCAAAGTTAAACATTTTTTTTAATGTAACCAAAAAATAGTGCCGTTTTTTTCTTTGATAATCTTTGTTTTTAAGGTTTTTTTTCTGCTAATGCGGTATAAGTGAGCTTGTATGGCAAAAGTGAACTATAAGTTGTGCCCGAGCGAATAATTTTTTCTTGGTGCACCGGGATGTCGATAGATGACAGATTATTGGTTGGGTATGGGTATTGTTTTGCCGATTATTTATTTTCAGTAAGAAAATTGTTTAGTCAAAAACCACTCCGGGATTCATCTCTTGCGGGGATTGCCATTTTATGCCCATTTCAGCGAGTACTTTATGTTTCGAACTCCAATAAGCAAAGCAAAAACCGAGTCCTCGCGGCATATCTTCTTTCATCAGTTCGGCATCGATTTTCGATTCTATTTCGTAATATTTCTCTTCCCAAATTTCGCTGCGCTCTATTGGGTCGAATTTCATGTAGTGGCTGTATTTACGACACCACTCCTCATTACTGAAATGCTCGGTATCGATATAGTCGCGCCACATCTGTAGTTCTTCTTCGATATCTTCCGCCGTAAGCGGGTCGTTATATTCTTCCAAGTCCGCCGGAAGAACCTCTTTTAGCAAGGCGAGCTCTTTTTCCATTATTTCTATGGTAAATCGGGGAGTGTCGCTCGATGAAATATTATCTATTATGAAGTTGAGAATAAATATTTTATCGTACGGAGTGTGGTGCTCGCTACGATTTGAAATGCTGTCAAGAAGGGTGATGATTTGTTTTGCTAAAGGGAAGTTTTTCCACGTCATCATCCCTTCGCTGTTGCCGCGCATTTCATACATTATCTTAACGGCTTCTTGTATTTCGGTAGGGTAGTTTTCCATATTTTTTTGTTTTTGTATTATGCTCTGTTATTGGTTAATATTTTCTTTTGAATTAAAAAATTCGGGTTTTTGTTTGACGTTTGCTTTGCGAAATTATTTATGCCCAAGCGTCGTATCTGCCATCGTCGTCGGTTTCTATATCGTCGTTTTCCGTCTCTTCACAGCTCTCATCATCTCTCTCTTTTTCGTTGATAATTTCCCCGTCGATATTGGTTTGTGAATAGCTTATTTCGTCGGTTTCATCGGTATTTTCCGTTTGTTGTTCTTCGTCGAAAATAGGGCAGTAGTATTGTTCTATCTCCGAGGCGAATTCCGTCAATCTGCCGTAGGTGTATGCCATCACGGTTTTTGGAAGCAGTAGTTTCGACCCCAGTCGTGTGCCGTTTAGAGCTACCATATCAGTAAATCTTTCATCTTTATCAATATAGTGTTTGTTAATCATTTCGTACATCATTTCGTAGCCTGCATAGTCGCCGGCAAGAGCCCCTTTTGCAAACCATTCAAAGGCTTTTTCATCGTCTTCCGGCTTGTAATATTCACCGTAATAATAAATTTTTCCGTATTCCGTTGCAGCTATCCCTTCGCCTAAGTCGTATGCCTGTTTTAATAATTCCTCAATCTTTTTGGAATATATCCATTGCTTAAAATATTCTGTTTGATTTTCGTATTCATTTATATAATCGATAGCCATATATAAATAGCTTTTACCGTTTCTTTTTTCTATGCCTTTTTGAAGAATGTTTTCGTAAAGAGAATTGTCGATGGTTTCGTAATTTTCGTTGCACGCCGATGCCAAAGCCAAATAGCTGTATGCGGTATAAAATCCATTCTCTATTGCCTTTTCATAATAGGGTTTTGCCGCGGAGAGCGAAACGAAAGTTCTTGTATATTCACCCATAAGGAAATACCATTTAGGGTTTATGTCGTCGTTATCCGACTCCAATACTTGTTTTATGGCTTTTTCCGCCTTCTCTTTGTCGGCTTGTATTGAGTAGCAACCGTAAATTAATCTTGTAGTCATTATCTGAGCCGCGTAATCACAATTATTTTCCAATCCTTCATGGAGGTATTTTTTGAATTTGGTAAAGTCTGCAATGCCGAATTCTCCGAGGCGATACATCTCTGCCATGAGTGTTGATGCTTCGGGTATTCCGGCATAATAAGCCGATTTTACGCGGTCTATCATCAGTTTATTGTAGTTTTCTTCTCTGCGAAGGATATAGTGGCATCGAGCGGAAACATAATAGGCGTATCTGTTCTCTTTCTTGCAATTTTTCTCGATGAAATCGATGGTTTTGCGGGTAAGAATAAATAAATTTTCGTTGTTGTTTACGCACCACATTAAATATTTTATCGCCTCCTTATCATTTTGTGCTGCTGCAGGTAGAGTATTCTCTATCAGTGAATTATACGATCTATGGAGGTACATCCCCCTATAGTTCGTATTTTGGATAAAGCTATATTCATTTAATTGAATTCTTATCTCTTTTGTTTTAATTACATTGAAGTTGCTGCACGCAATGCTTTCTATTGTTTTTGTATCATGTACTTGTAGCTGATAGATAGTGTTGCTATATTCGATGTCAAGAGCTTCTCCGTCGAAATAAGTCACTGTCGGAATTTCGTTGAGGAAGAGTATTTGTCTCCCTTCTTCAGTGATTGGCAGTGGTTTACCAATTTCAATTCTATCGGCATTGATACAAATCGAGGTCTCCTTTTCTGTGTTTATTGCCCCTCTGTCGTTATAGACGTTCCATGTGGATATTGAAATTTCTTGGCTCATGACTAAGATTTTTTCTGAATGATATTATTTAACGAAATAATAAATTATTGCTGCGGCGAGGAATAGTATTGTAAATATAATCATATTCATTGCCGTTTTTTGCAACACTCCGTTAAGAACAGGACCCTCATTGTGAATGAGTTGTTTCCAAGTGTTTACGTGTAGGAATATGTAAATAATCGGGATAATCAACCCGTAATAAGAGAAAATTCTCCAAATAGGGAAAAGTAAAAGCATAGCGATGATGCCAGAAGCGAGGTAAGCGATACCCAATTTCTCTCTGCCAAAAATTACCGCTGTGGTGCGTTTATTTTTTTTAGCGTCACTCTCTACATCGCGGTAATTATTCACTATCAATACGTTAACGGCAAGTAGCCCGGAAGCGATAGAAGTCGGCAATGATAAGTACAGATTGCTCCAATTACCGTTTAACAGGTAGCAAGTAAGTGTAACAGGTACGATTCCGAAAAAGATGAGTACGGCGATATCTCCCAATCCGTGATGCGATAGCGGGTAAGGTCCCGCGCTGTATGCCAAAGCAAAAATTACTATTATAATGCCTACGGGTAACATCCACCATTTGCCGAAAAAGAGCAGACAGCAACCGATTATTGAGGTGAGAATAAAGGATATTATTGTGCCGATTTTCATTTCGTTTGGACTGATTTCACCCACGGTAAGTACTCGTTTAAATCCGTCACGATCTTTGTCGTCGATGCCGTTTTTGAAATCGAAATAGTCGTTGGCTAAGTTAGCGGTAATCTGCGCCGTTATTGCAAAGAGCAGACATAATAAAGCAGGTGTGAATACGAATTTTCCGCTGATTAAAGCGCAAGATATTCCGGCAAAAACTCCGGAAATGCTTATTGGAAGGGTGTGAAGTCTTACCGCTTCAATCCATGATTTTATCTTTTTCATAATCAAGGGGATTACTGAATCAAGGAGATTACTGATTGTTTTATTCTTTTATACCTATGTACATACGGCAAATACCGAGTGTTAACGGTCGGTGTATCACGGTGTTGAATCCGGCTTCTTTCATTATGTTGATAAATGCGTCGGGTGCGGGAAATTTCAGTACAGATGCCGGAAGGTATTTATATGCACTTTTTTCGCCGGAGATTAGTCCCCCTATTGCAGGTAATATTTTCAGGAAGTAGAGTTTATACCCCCATCTGATAATAGGATTTGAGGGTACGGAGAGTTCCAATATCACCAATTTTCCGTTTGGTTTCAGCACTCTGTGCATCTCGGAGATGCCTTTGGCGAGGTGTTCGAAATTTCTCACTCCGAAGCCAACGGAAATTCTGTCGAATGTAGAGTCTTGAAAGGGCAATGCTTCACAGTCGGCTTGTTCTAATTTCGCGGTGAAACCGTGGTTTTTTATCTTTTCTCGTCCTATCTTCATCATCTCTTCCGATAGGTCGATGCCTTGTAATGTGCTATTCTTGTTTGTTTTGCCGGCTATCTCTATCAAGAAATCCCCCGTTCCGCAAGCTACATCCAGAATTGCCATCGGAGCATCGGTGTCGATAATCTCGCGTACCGCCTTTTTTCGCCATCCTTTGTCGATATTCAGCGACAGTATATGGTTTAATTTATCGTAACTCGATGCTATACTGTCGAACATGATTTTTACGCCCTCTTTTTTTGCCATTGTATTCCGGTTTTATTTCTGTTTCAAATAAATTTTTATTAACTGATTTATTTATGTTAATTCAATGATTTGTATTCTATTACCTTTGTCGTTGTCGAAATTTTTTTTGATATGTAAGGCTAAATATTCTTGCTCGGTTTGTCCGGGAGTAGGTATCAGTGTAATGCGTACTTCGTTGTTTTGTAATATTCCTAACGAGTAGAGGTCCATGATAGTGCTGTAGCCCGAGCGACAAATTATTTTTTTTGAGTGTGTGAGAATGTGTGCCATCATAGGGGTAGACAAATGGTTTGTGGAAAATATCCTTTCGCCTGTTTTTTCTATTTTGGAAGATTGTCGGTAATCTGTGTCGGGGTCGGGTTTTCCGCAGATAATGAGTTTGTTTTCAACATTTTCGTCTTTCTCTATATCGTTGTTTTTTGCCCTATTCTCCATCATTGAGCGATGAGGTTCCGGTCCCGATATTATTATTGTTTCATCAAAAGGAGGGTAATTCTCTGATGATAAGGGTTCATTGTAGTGATTAAATCTTGATAAAATCCCGATGAAATGGCACTTTTTCGGTGATTTGTATTTGTGAGACAGATCTCCGCTAAGGTTTTCTTTTCCGGCATTGTCGGGCACCCAAATCTCATCGTATTTATTGTAAAACCACCCGTGAAGATTTCTCATTATCTTTTCCGCCCAATGCAAGTGCTTTGGCATTTTTATCATCAGTTGGTGGGTGATGTATATGCTTTTGCATTTCCTGTTCCACATGCCGAAGCGGTTGTCGGAGATTATCGTGTCGATGTTATTTTTTTCGATTATTTCGGCCGTTTTTTTATGTTCTCTCCATATCTGATATAGGAATTTAGGAACTTGGCGCAGCATCGCTCCGGTTTGGGAATTGCCGGCTGAGTATTTCACCGTTAATCCCGGTATTGTTATTTGCTTAATGCCCGGAAATTCTGTTTTGTAGTAATCGGCAACTATTCCGTCGCTTCCGATTATTACCTCTTTGCCGCTTTTTAGAAGTTGATAGATTATTGCGGAAGAGCGTGTTGCGTGACCTAACCCCCAGTTTAGCGGGGCTATCAACACGCGTTTACCTTCTATTTTCTCTATCCTTTCGCTAAGCATATAATCTTTATTATCACTCTTTTACGTGAAAATATTCTTGCCCCGCCGATGCCCTCTATAGTTTCCGTTTGATGTCCCGTTTGATATCGTGAATAAAGTGGCAACCTCATCGCCACGACTGACAAGACCTCGTTTGATGTCCCGTTTTATATCTTAAATAAAGTCCCTTCTTATTTAAAGAATAATATTTGCTGCTAAGGGGCTATTTTTTTGTAGCCGATAAAATATATTTTATGGCGCAACGATCCTTTAAATTAAAGTTGATATTTTTATGCTAATTTATTTGGTTACTAAGGTTTTAAATCCAAGAGCGTTTAATTTATCGGCAATTTTTTGCAGTTCGTCAGCCTCCACTTTGATAAGAGTGCTTACCGGTGGCACTCTGTCGAGGGAGTAGAGCATTACCTCCGAAGGGTTTATTCTTTTTATCGCCTCTATCCAGGCATTTACCTCGGTATCAGTGGTGTTGTCAATCTTTTTGCCATTGTGCTCACCTCTGAGAAACATTGTTTGCACAATTACTTTACCATTGAAAAGAGCAAGGTTTTCTATTACTTTTTCAACACTGTATTTGCCGCAAGGTTGGTTAATAATTTGTACGGTTTCATCGAAAGCGGAGTCGAGTTTTTGGATGTTGTTATCCACTTTAAGCAGGGCTTCGCGCACTTCCGGTTTCCATACCATTGTGGCGTTGCTGAGTACGGATACTTTAGCTTCCGGGAAGTATTTGTTTCTCAGCTCTATGGTGTCGTCGATGATTTGTGGAAATTGTGGATGAGTGGTAGGTTCGCCGTTTCCGGCAAAAGTAATTACATCAATGCCTTGGTTATCAGCAATTAATTGTTTCATTTTTGCTTCCAGTGCGGCACGTACCTCTTCGCGGTTCGGCTGGTGACTCTCGGCGCGGAAGTTCCATCCGCATTCACAATAGATGCAGTTGAAAGAGCATATTTTTGCCGTTTGATGTAATAGGTTTACCCCTAATGAACGCCCCAATCGGCGGCTATGTATCGGTCCTATTATTACTGTGTCGAAAAGCATGGTATATTATTGTTTATTAACGGTTTTGATAAATATTTCGTTCATTGACGGCAGTACTTCGGTGTATTTGATGATATTGCCGTTTTTGCTCATTATCTCTGATAATAAGTCGTTGCCTTTGATGTTTTCGTTTAATGTTACGTCAAAGGATAGAAGCTCTTGTGAGTTGATAATATTTTTTACTTCACCCGCTTTGATGTCGAGTATTTCATCTTCTTTAATTCCGGAGCATTCAATATGGAAAGTATTTGTGCTGTGAGACTTTTTGATGTCGCTTACTTTGCCTGTAAGTACTACTTGCGATTTGTTTATCAAAGCGATATTGTCGCAAAGCTGCTCTACTGATTCCATGTTGTGGGTAGAGAAAATTATTGTAGCTCCTTTTTCTTTTAATTTCAAAATTTCTTGGCGAATGATATCGGCATTAACCGGGTCGAAACCGCTGAAAGGTTCGTCGAAAATCAGCAGTTCCGGTTCGTGAAGTACTGTGGTAATGAACTGTACTTTTTGTGCCATACCTTTCGATAGCTCCTCTACTTTTTTGTCCCACCACGATTGAATTTGAAATTTCTCAAACCAGTATTTCAGTTTCTTTTGAGCATCTATTTTCGACACACCTTTGAGGCGACAGAGGTACATTGCTTGCTCGCCTACCTTCATCTTTTTGTAAAGACCGCGCTCTTCAGGCAAGTATCCGATGCGGTAAATGTCTTTTTCAGTAAGTTTCTTTCCATCAAAAAGCACTTCGCCTTTGTCCGGAGCGGTGATGTTGTTAATTATGCGTATCAATGTGGTTTTTCCCGCACCGTTAGGACCTAATAATCCGAATATCTCTCCTCTCGGTACGTTGATGCTTACGTTGTTAAGTGCCAAATGGTTAGCATATTGCTTGTACACATTATTCACTTGTATGATTTCTGGAGCCATAGAATATTTTTTGGGTTTTTATTAATTTGCAAAGATACTTATTTTTCCATATCCCTCCAAAAAGTATTATTAGAAAAAAATTCCGGGAGAGTAACATACTATTCTCTATTTTTTGTCTGCTGAAAGGAGTGTTTTTTTGTTACAATGTTACATTATTTAAAAAAATTTTTTGTTGCGAAAATAAATTGCTCTAATCTCGGGAAAAATGTGTATATTTGTGGCAATTTTTGAACCTATATTTCGTTTAAGGATTATAGTGTAAAGAAAACGAATAGTAATGCGAATAATCAAGATATTAGTATTATCCCTAATTACTTCATTGTCAGTGGTTAATCTCGTCGCACAAGATATTTTTTACGGTGAAGTCGGGGTTACCGGCGGATGTGGTTTTGTGCTTGGAGATGAGAATAGAATGCTGTTTAATTACGTGCAACCGGTAGGTGGTGCGTTCCTAAAATACAAATTTAACGGCCATTATGAATTACGAGCCCAACTGGATGGGGGGCTTTTGGGTATTCATAATCGAGAAAATGCCCATCTCACATCCCCTTACGTGGGGTTACAAGTGCTCGGAGAGTTTAATTTCTTTAATTACGGGGTAAAAAAATGGGAGGCTTATCGCACTTGGGCTACCCCTACTATTTTTGTGGGCCTCGGAGTGATGTATTTTAACGAAACTCACGTCGCCGCTACTTTCCCTTTCGGCGTGGGTGCAAAATTTAAATTGAGCAACAGAATAAATATCGGCGCTTATTGGATGATGGCAAAGGTCTTTTCCGATAACCTCGATTATACCAATAATCCTATCGGCCTCAATAAGGGGTTTTGGACGAACCGCGACTGGTATTCTACTTTGCAAATTTACCTCTCGGTGAATTTCTACAAAATATGCGCCCCTTGTCGCGATGGGGTTATTCGAGATAAACCGCGTAGGAGATAGTTCCTCGCCCTTTTTTAACTTATTGTTTTTATGACGATGTCTGACTTGAAGAATCAAATAGATCTATCCCGTGTGCCACAGCATGTTGCCGTGATAATGGATGGTAATGGCCGTTGGGCAAAATTACACCAACGCGAACGCCTTTTCGGTCATGCTAATGGTGTGCAATCCGTTAGAGATGTTACTCAAGCCGCTGTAGAAGTGGGTGTTAAATACCTCACTCTATATACTTTCTCTACCGAAAATTGGAATCGACCGAAAGAGGAGGTTGATGGCTTGATGAATATCCTCGTGGAGAATATCGTGAAAGAAACCCCTACTTTCCATAAAAATCATATCCGACTTCGTACTATCGGTAATACGGAATTACTGCCCGAAAAAGCTCGACAATTACTCGATAAATGTATGGACGAAACTAAGGATTACGACACCCTTAATCTCGTCCTCGCTCTTAGCTATTCATCTCGCGCAGAGATTAATAACGCAGTCAGAAATATTGCTAAAGAGGTGGCTGATGGGTTGCTTAATCCCGAAGATATCACCGACAACCTGATTTCAAATCATCTATATACTCACAATATTCCGGACCCCGACCTCTTGATACGCACTTCCGGTGAAATCCGAATCTCCAATTTCCTGCTTTGGCAAATTGCTTATTCCGAACTCTATTTCATCGATACATTATGGCCGGATTTTAGAAAAGATGATTTTTTTAAAGCTATTATTAACTACCAACAAAGAGAAAGACGCTTTGGAAAAATCAGCGAACAACTAATATGATAAAAAAATATATCTCTATTTTACTTCTGTTTCTTATCTGTTTTGTCACCCCTTTGGCGGCGCAAGACGATAATCAAGAGCGCTTTTCATTCGATTATAGTATCGCTCCTCGTACATATATTCTTGCAAATATCAATATCACCGGCGCAAAATCGTACGAAGATTATATCCTTGTCGGCTTCTCCGGACTTTCCGTAGGTCAAGAAATTCGTATCCCGGGTAGCGAACTTACCTCCGTTGTGAAAAAATTCTGGAAACAAGGCTTCTTTTCCGATGTTAAAATTTATGCCGATACTATACGTAACGACAGTATCTGGATTACTATCGCTCTCGAACAGCTGCCTCGTATCACTAAAGTAAACTATTACGGCCTCAAAAAGGGTGAGATTGAAGACCTGGAAAAGGTGATAGAAGCACAAGAGGGAAAACAACTTACTACCGATGCGGTAGACCGTACTAAAATTGCCATTTTGAATTATCTGAAAGATAAGGGTTTCTACGACTCAAAAGTATATGTCTATCAGAAAAATGACCCCGAAATAGATGGCAATATTTTTGTGGATATAAGCGTGGATAAACGAGAAAAAGTGAAGGTGAACGACATTATCGTTACCGGAAATAAAGCCCTCTCTATCGCAAAAATCGATAGAGCTATGAAGAAAACAAACCGCTCCGGTAAAATAGCTAACATCTTCCGCGCTCATAAATTCGTCAATAAACAGTACGAAAACGACAAAAATTTACTCATCGAGAAATATAATGAAATAGGCTACCGAGATGCATATATCGTCCACGATACCGTGGTGCGCCGCCGCGATGGTAAAGTGGATGTCTACCTCGATATCGATGAGGGAAAGAAATATTATTTCGGCGATATCCGTTGGCTCGGAAATACAAAATATTCTTCCGATTACCTCTCCCTTATGCTCAATGTGAAAAAAGGAGAGACTTATAATTTGAAGACGTTAAACAAACGCCTTTTTGAGGATGAAGATGCCGTTTCAGCCCTATATAAAGATAACGGATACCTCTTTATGCAGGTCGACCCCGTGGAAGTGTCGGTCAACGGCGATTCTATCAACTACGAAATGCGTATCTATGAGGGTAAACAAGCTACTATCAATAAGGTGATTATCAACGGTAACGACCGCGTCTACGAGCATGTCGTGCGCCGTGAAATGCGTACAAAACCGGGTTCCCTTTACAGCCAAAGCGACCTAATCCGTACTCTCCGAGAATTGGCTCAACTGAAACTCTTCGACGAGGAGAAAATCTTTAGCGGCGTTGATATGCAACCTAATGTGGAAGATGGTACTGTAGATATCACTTATAACCTCGAAACTAAAAGTAGCGACCAAGTGGAATTTTCAGCCGGTTACGGTCAGTCAGGTATCGTTCTCTCTCTCGGTCTTAAATTCACTAACTTCGCTATCCAAAATCTGTTTAAACCTAAAATGTATAGAATAGTGCCTCAAGGAGAGGGGCAAACCTTGAGTATTAAAGCCCAACTCAATGGTATCCACTATCAAAACTATAGCATCTCTTTTTATGACCCTTGGCTCGGTGGTAAACGTCCTAACTCTTTCTCTATGAGCCTTTTCTATTCTATTCAAACAGGTCTTAGTCAGCGTTATTACGAGAATTATATGAATACTTTCGACTACTATAACAGCTACTACGGATATAACGACTATACATATAATTATGGTATCACCTCATATGGTACGGAGTATGATAAGAATGTGTATATGCGTACACTCGGAGCTTCCGTTGGTTATGGTACTCGACTCACTTGGCCTGACGACTATTTCACTTTCTTCGCCGAATTGTCGTACCAAAGATACCATCTTAAAAACTGGTTTAAATATTACTATGGTTTTGAAAATGGTAAAACGAACAACTTGGCTCTGTCGCTTACCCTTGCCAGAAATTCTATTAACAACCCTATATATACCCGTCGCGGATCATCGGTTTCCCTTAATGTGAAATTCACCTTCCCTTATTCGCTCCTCGAGAAAGATAAAGATTACAGCTCTATGTCTATCGCCGAACGTAATAAATGGACGGAGTACCATAAGTGGAAATTCAATGCAAAATTCTTCGTCCCTCTTACTCGTGACGAGAAATTGGTAATCATGGCTCGAGCCGAATATGGTTTCCTCGGATACTATACCAAGTCAAAACGCTCAATGTTCGAGAAATTCGTTGTCGGTGGTGACGGTATGTCGGGATATTATCTGCCGGGTAGTGATGTGGTTTCACTACGTGGTTACGACGGCTCTTCTCTTACCCCTGTAAGTGAGGGTAACAGAAATACTTATTACGGATATGACGGTAACCTGTATACGAAACTGACCGTAGAGCTCCGTTACCCGATTCTCCTGAACCAGTCTACAAATATATGGGCACTCGCCTTCCTTGAAGCCGGTAACTGCTGGAGCGAGTTTAAAGACTTTAACCCTTTTGACCTTAAACGCTCTGCCGGCGTAGGTGTGCGCGTTTACTTGCCAATGTTCGGATTGCTTGGCGTTGACTGGGCTTGGGGATTCGATACCGACCAAGTGGGTAGTCGCGGCGGTAGCCACTTCCATTTCGTTCTCGGTCAAGAATTCTAAATACAAATTATGCCGAGATACTCTGATGCTTTTGATGATGATAAATTGTTGGATTATTATTCATCTTGTTCGGAATTAGACATATTAATTAAACTTTATCACTCCTTAGATGGTCAAAAAGGTGTGAATACAATTCAAAACTAAAATAATAGAAATATGAAAAAGATTATTGTATCCCTTTTTCTGCTCGTGGGAATATTGACAGCCGCTAATGCTCAGAAATTTGCATTGGTAGATATGGATTATGTGATGAGTGCCATCCCTGCTTACGAAACAGCTAATGAGCAACTCGAACAAATTTCTAAAAAATGGCAAAAAGAGGTTGAAGCTCTTCTTGTTGAAGCCCAAACAATGTATAAGAATTATCAAACGGAACTCGTTTTCCTTACCGATGAGATGAAAACCAAACGCGAAGAGGAGATTATCGCTAAAGAAAACGAAGCCAAAGAGCTCAAACGCAAATATTTCGGCGCCGATGGCGAACTATATAAAAAACGTGAAGCCCTGATAAAACCTATTCAAGATGAGGTCTATAATGCCGTCAAAGAATTGTGCGAACAAAATGGTTATCAGATGGTTATAGATAAATCTTCTTCTATGAACCTGGTGTATGTGGCTCCTAAAATCGACATTAGCGACGCCCTTTTACAAAAACTTGGTTATTCAAAATAAATTCTATACCTTTGTATTTTAAAATAGTACTTACAAATTAATATTTTTAATATGACAAAAAAATTATTGCTCGTATTGGCATTGGTGATGCCTTTTATCCTTTCTGCCCAAGAAGTTAAAATGGGTTATGTAAACAGTCAAGAAGTATTAATGCTTATGCCGGAGCTTAGCGATGTTGAAAAACAAATGGCTGATTTTAACGAGAAAAATCAGAAGTATCTTCAAGATATGCAAAAGGAAATCGAAGATAAAATGGCTAAGTTTGAAAAAGAAAAAGATACTATGACAGACGCTATCCGTAAAGTCCAAGAAGAAGACCTTCAACTGCTTTATCAACGTTATCAAACCGCTCAACAAACTATTTATCAAGAGTATCAACAACAACAACAAAAACTTATACAACCTCTTCAAGAAAAACTACAAAAAGCTATTGAATCGGTAGGTAAAAAACAAGGTCTGTACTTTGTATTCGATATGGCTTCGGGCGCATTACTCTACAAATGCGATAAAGCCGTCGACGTTACTCCTGCCGTTAAAAAAGAATTGGGAATATTATAATTGTTGAACTTTATATGGAGGGAGTAGCCTATAATACAGGTTTCTCCCTTTTTTTATTATGAAAAGAAAAAGTATTTTACTCTTTTTATTATCTGCTGTCACTTGCTTTTTTTCTACAGCACAAAATGCCGATTCTGTGGCAAATCGCATTATTATCGGCTATTTCAATAAACAAGAGGTGCTGAATGTTCTGCCCGAAGCCGTTCAATTCGAGGCGGAATACGCGAAAATTAAAGCCGAATATGAGGAGCAATTTAATGCACTTACCGAAGAATACGACAAAAAAGTACAGAATTTTTTAGAGAAAAGAGATAATGTATCAAATGCTATGCGCCTCGCTCTGCAAACCGAAATTACAGAATTGGAGTCGCGCATTAATCTGTATAAAAAACGCTATCAAAACGATTTGTCCAAACGAAGATCAAACTTCTATACACCTATAGAAAGTCGTATCGATGAGGCAATAAGTCAAGTATGCTCGGAACGTAATATTGCTATCGTTTTCGATAAAAGTACTCCGGTGTATGTATCTTCACAATGTGAAGATATCACCCCTTACGTAAAAATAAAATTAGGATTATGAAAATAGGTGTTTTCGATTCGGGTTATGGCGGCCTTACTATTCTTGGCGACATCCGAAAAGCCCTTCCCGAATACGACTATATCTACCTCGGTGATAATGCCCGAACCCCTTATGGCAGCCGCTCTTTTGAGGTCGTTTACGACTATACCCGCCAATGCGTGGAATACCTTCTTAAAAGCGGTTGCAAACTCGTTATTTTAGCTTGTAATACCGCTTCTGCCAAGGCTTTACGTACTATTCAACAGAAATATCTTCCCTATAATTTTCCCGACTGCAGAGTGCTCGGCGTTATCCGCCCTACCGTGGAATGCCTCGGAGATATCACAATTTCTCGTTCCGTTGGTATCATGGCTACCGAGGGCACTATCCGTAGTAACTCCTACACTATCGAAGTGGCTAAACTTTTCCCCGATATCAAAATAACAGGTATGGCTTGCCCTATGCTCGTGCCTCTTATCGAAAATAATGAGTATGATACCCCCGGTGCTCAATATTTTATTGAAAAATATGTCAATGCCCTTTTTGCTAAAAACCGGGATATCGATACCGTAGTACTCGGATGTACGCATTATCCACTCATATATAACCAAATAAAGAAAGCCGCACCCGAAGGTGTTAATATCATCCGTCAGGGTAGTGTAGTGGCTGATTCTCTTGTAGATTACCTTGCTCGACACCCGGAAATTTCTTCCGCCCTCTCTAAAAACGGTTCTATCGGCTACTTCACTACTGAGCAGCCCGATAAATTTACATCGTCGGCGTCTCTATTCCTCAATGAAAATATTTTCGCAGAACATATTGTTTTATAATTACTTATTATGAAATTAAACCTTCAAAAACCTATAGTCTTTTTCGATTTGGAAACTACAGGACTCAGCATTAGTAACGATAGAATTGTCGAATTCGCATTCCTTAAAATAATGCCCGATGGCTCCGAATTAAGCGGATGCTATCGTATTAACCCCACCATCCCGATTTCTGCTGAATCTACCGCTATTACCGGTATTACCGATGCTGATGTCGCCGATTGTAAAACTTTTAAAGAACTCGCCCCTGAGATTTTTAAACTTTTCCAAGGTAGCGATATCGCCGGGTATAACTCTAATAATTTCGATATCCCCCTTCTTGCCGAAGAGTTTCTTCGTGCCGGTTACGACCTTACTGCCGAACCTCACCGCTTGGTAGATGTGCAGGTTATTTACCATAAAAAAGAAAAACGTAACCTCTCCGCCGCTTATAAATTCTATTGTAATAAGGACCTTGAAGGTGCTCATGCTGCCGAAAATGATATCAAAGCTACTTACGAAGTGCTTAAATCACAGCTTGATAGATATCCTGACTTGCAAAACGATGTCGACTTCTTGTCGAAATACACAACGTTTAATAACAATGTGGACTTTGCCGGTAGAATGATTTACGACCAAAATAACCGTATTATTTTCAATTTCGGAAAACATAAAGGCAAGCTCGTGGAAGACGTTTTCAGAGTGGAACCTTCGTATTATTCTTGGTTGATGAACGGCGATTTCCCTCTTAATACTAAAAATGTATTTAAACAGATAAAAGATAAAATGGCTGCGAAGTGAAAAATAATTAGTAACTTCGCACACTAATATATATTACGTAAAGAGATATTGATGCTTCGAATGAAACGCATAGATAAGTATGTGTTAACCAATTTCTTAACACTGTTCTTTGCTACCTTCTTTATCTGCTCTTTCATCCTTATAATGCAGTTTTTATGGATGAATATCGGAGAGATGGTGGGTAAAGGTCTCCCTTTTACAGTGTTAATGGAGTTCTTTTTCTATGCATGGCTCTCTCTAGTTCCGCTGGCTCTGCCTCTCGCTATACTCCTCGCCTCTTTGATGGCTTTCGGTAATATGGGCGAGAATTTGGAATTGCTCGCAATGAAAAGTGCCGGAGTGTCGCTATTCCGTATTATGCGCTCTTTGATGGTCTTCATCTTCTTTATTTCTATCGGGGCTTTCGTATTCTCAAATAATGTTATACCTATCTCTCAAAAAAAGATGTGGTCCCTTATGTTTAGTATACGCCAAAAGTCACCCGAACTGAATATCCCCGTGGGGCAATTCTATTCCGGTATTGATAATATGAGGCTCTATGTGCGCTCTAAAAATCACGACACCGGAGCCCTTGTCGATGTGATGATGTACGACTACTCCAAAGGGTTTAATAACGCTAATATTACTACCGCCGACACCGTGTATGTGAAAATGACCGAGGATAAACTTTTCCTTAAAATCACTTTTATTAACGGTGAGGGTTTTGAAAATATAAATAATAACGAGTCGGGGTTCAAATCAAAGAACGTGCCGTATCGCCGTGAGTCTTTCGCTCGACGCGAGATTCTCGTTGATTTCGACGCCAATTTCAACGAAATGGATGAGTCGCTACTCAATAACCAACATGTGTCGAAAGATATCGTTCGCCTTTCTCATGATATCGACTCTATTAATGATATCAAAGACTCTTTGATAACTACTTATACGAACCTTTTGGTAAATGAGAAGTTTTTTTCAAACGCTTATACGCCCGACTCTCTGCTTGTTGATGATCGAAATATATCTCATAATAACGCATTATATCCGGAAGATGAGGTGCTCGATGTCGACTCAATTTTTTTGCACGCCCCGTATCGCAGTGCAAAAACAATAGCTTCAAGCCTGAAAGCCAGAGTATCTTCGATGCTCAATGATGCGCAGTATAACGCTATTGTTATCCAAGATAATAAGAGCTATTACAACCGCCATGCCATTGAGCTACACCGAAAATTTACCCTATCTTTCGCATGCTTGATATTCTTCTTTATCGGTGCTCCTCTCGGTGCTATCATCCGTAAAGGTGGTTTGGGTATGCCCGTAGTAGTGTCGGTATTGATGTTTATTGTATATTATATTATTGATACAATGGGAGTTAAATTTGCTCGTGAGGGCGTTATCGATGTGTGGCAAGGTATGTGGCTCAGCTCTTTCGTTCTGCTACCTATCGGTATTTTCCTTACTTATAAGGCAGCTACCGACTCCGCTTTGTTTAATAAAGATGGTTATAAAATATTCTTTAACCACCTGAAATTAAAGATAAAAGAGCTGAAAAGTAAATCGCTTTTCAACCGTAAAAGCAATATCAATTCCGCGGAATAATGGCGGAAATTAATTAGATAATAACTTAAAAAATACTATATATCATGGACTTTAAAATTAATACTATTGAAGAGGCAATAGAAGATTTTCGTGAGGGAAAATTTCTTATTGTAGTTGATGATGAAGACCGCGAAAACGAGGGTGATTTTATTATTGCTGCAGAGAAAATTACTCCGGAAGCTGTGAACTTTATGTTGAAAAACGGACGTGGAGTGCTCTGTGCACCACTACCTATCAATCGTTGTAAGGAGTTAGAACTCGACCGTCAGGTAAGTAACAATACCTCCATGCTCGGCACTCCGTTTACAGTTACTGTCGACTTCCTTGAAGGCTGTACAACAGGAGTCTCTATCCACGACCGTGCCGCTACAATACGTGCTTTAGCCGATCCTAAATCAAAACCCGAAGATTTTGGACGTCCCGGCCATATTAACCCTCTTTATGCTCAAGAGCGTGGCGTGCTCCGTAGAGCCGGACATACCGAGGCTTCTATCGATTTAGCCCGCCTTGCCGGACTTTATCCTGCTGCCGCTCTTATCGAAATAATGAATGAAGATGGTACTATGGCTCGTATGCCCGATTTGCAACTGGTTGCAAAAAAATTCGGTATCAAAATAATTACTATTAAAGACCTTATCGCTTATCGTATCAAACAAGAGTCTATAGTAGAAATGGGTCAAGAGGCTTTCTTGCCTACCGCTTATGGCGATTTTAAGGTGATTCCTTTCCGCCAAAAGTCTAACGACCTTGAGCATATCGCCCTTATCAAAGGTTCTTGGGAAAAAGACGAACCGGTACTCGTGCGTGTTCACTCCTCTTGCGCTACCGGAGATATCTTCGGCTCGCTCAGATGTGAGTGCGGAGAACAACTCCATAAGGCTATGCAAACAATCGAAAAAGAGGGTAAAGGTGTTATCGTTTACCTTAATCAAGAGGGTCGCGGAATCGGTCTTATGCAAAAAATTGCCGCTTATAAACTTCAAGAGGAAGGCCTTGATACAGTTGATGCTAACCTTCACCTCGGTTTTAAAGCCGACGAAAGAGACTATGGCGTGGGGGCAAGTATTCTACGTGACCTCGGCGTTACTAAAATGAGATTGATGACTAATAACCCCGTTAAACGCGCCGGCCTTGAAGGTTATGGTCTTGAAGTGGCTGAGATCGTCCCTATTGAAATAGAGAAAAATAAATATAACGAACGTTATCTCGAAACTAAGAAAAACCGGATGGGGCATAATTTGCACCTATAATATATTATGAAAGTCGGTAAAACTTCTAAATTTTCTACATATCTTATCACTGTCGTAGGTTTTATCGTTACCATCGCAGTGGTATATTTCCTTATGCCTCGTGATAAACAATTCGAATATTATTACGAGGTGGGAAAACCATGGACTTACGATTTACTCGTCGCCCCTCATACTTTCCCTATTTATAAGGATGAGGCGCAACTGAAAAAAGAGAAATTCGAAGCCTTGAAGAGTTTAAAACCTTATCTGAAACAGAATACTGCCGTGCAGAATGCAATGATTCAAGAGTTTGATATCGCGGCAAAAAAATACTCTTTCAATAAGGATATTGTAGCTTTTTATCTCAACGAGGCTTATCAAACGGGTATCATCTCTTATGAACTGAAAGAGAAATACGAAAAAATGAAAATCTCTTCAGTTCGAATTATTGATGAGAATAATGTAGCTCATGAGGTGCCGCTTTCTTCGTTATTTACCCCTTCTGCTGCTTATACGTATGTTACTAATACGTTGAAAGAGAAAGGTTTGGATTTTAGCGATGTGCAGTCGATTAACCTGGATGTATATCTGCAACAACCTAATCTCGAAGAGGATAAAACAAAAACAAATCAAGAGGAAGAAGAACTGCTGAGCCGTATCGACTCAAAACAAGGAGTAGTGCAAGAGGGCGTGAGAATTATCGACCGCGGAGAGGTGGTTACCCCCGATATCTGCCGCATCCTCGACTCCTTTAAAATAGACCAGAGAGAAACCGGAAATGTTTATCAACGTAATGTTTGGTCGATTTTGGGCCGTCTAATCCTCCTCGTGGTGCTATTCCTGTTCCAGTTCATATATTTCTACCTCTATCGCCCTAAAGTAACCAACTCTTATCGCTCTCTGTTACTGATGGTTATCATGATGGTATTCATGTTGGCTCTGCTCTCTATTGTACAGAGATTTACCGGTTTTAACCCTTATATCATCCCATTTGCTATCCTTCCTCTCGTGCTTAAGGTGTTTTTCGACTCCAATTCAGCCCTTTTCGTACATATCACTACTATTCTTATCGCTTCACGAATGGTGGCTAACCCCTCTGAATTCGTGATAATACAGATTATTGTAGGTATGGTGGCGGTGCTGAGTCTTAAAGAGATGAGCTCCAGATCACAACTCGTGAAGTCCGCCGCTCTAATATTCTGCACTTATATCGTTACTTTTACCGCTATGGAACTCGCTCGTGGCGTGATGTGGTCGAATTTCCATTGGGAGAATTACCTCTATTTCTTTATCAGCTCGCTATTGTTGCTCTTTACTTATATCATCATCTTTATAGTAGAAAAGCTTTTCGGCTTCTTAAGTAGCCTTACTCTCGTGGAATTGTCAAATATCAACAACCCTATATTGATGGAATTCAGCGAGAAATGTCCGGGTACTTTCCAGCACGTACTGCAAGTAAGTAACCTCGCTGTAGAGGTGTCGAAGGCTATCGGGGCAGATACTCTCCTTGCCCGTACAGGTGCCCTTTATCACGACCTTGGCAAAATGTCGAACCCTCTTTATTTTACCGAAAATCAAACCGCAGGTATTAATCCTCTTAATGATCTGCCTTTTGAAGAGGCCGCTCAGATTATCATTTCTCACGTTACCGATGGTGTGAGAATGGCGCAGAAAGCCGGTCTGCCTCAGAGTGTTATCGACTTCATCGCAATGCACCACGGATGTAGCAAGACAAAATATTTCTACAACTCTTTTAAAAATAAATATCCGGATGTAGAAATTGATGACTCGAAATTTACTTACCCGGGTCCACTCCCTTCTACTAAGGAGACGGTGATACTTATGATGTCTGATGCCGTTGAAGCCGCCTCTCGTAGCCTTAAGTCGTACAACGAACAGGATAT
>SAMEA3663028__coassemble_148_pt1 | contig 31474 bp, 24 predicted proteins | sample SAMEA3663028__metabat2_high_PE_039 | metagenome-assembled genome bin SAMEA3663028 (sample SAMEA3663028) | pig gut metagenome | biome: pig gut; feature: pig-associated habitat; material: faeces | place: France | collected 2012 | reverse complement strand
TTTATACATAATGCACCCCAAAAGTTTTGTGTCTAACTTTTGGGGTGCACTTCACTTGAACCTCAGGGCATTTTTTTTTACGATAATGTGATGATATATCACCAGTCGATAAATCAAAAACAGTTTATTTTGCGGATTGAAGTGGAGATGCTTGAGTATAAGTGCGAGCACCAAGTTCTTTATCAATCATATAAAGGCCGAAATTATTACCCTCAACAGCTATTAAGTTATTAATAATTGTACGGGCATTTTCTTCCTCTTCAACTTGCTCATCAATAAACCATTTAAGCATACTTTGAGTTGCAAAATCTTTTTCCTCTGTGGCTATATCATACAAATTATGAATCAAAGAGGTAACTTTTTTCTCATGAGTAAGAGTTGCTTCAAATACTTCTCGAGGAGACACCCATTCTGTTTCCACCGCATCAATAGGTTTTAAAGTAACGTTACCGCCACGAGAAATTACATAATTAAAGAAAATTTGAGCGTGATCTTGCTCCTCTTTAAATTGAACATAGAACCAATTTGCCATACCCGGTTTATCAATCTTATGGCAATAAGCCGACATTGACAAGTAAAGATATGCTGACCAAAATTCAGCATTAATTTGAGCATTAAGAGCTTCTTCAACTTTTGCGTTCATCATAATTCAAGTGTTTTTAAATATTGTATTTTCGAGGCAAAAATACGAATAAAAACATTACTATGTACTTCTTTTCAAAAAAAATTTTTTCAACTAATATATATACATCAAAATCAACATATTAATACTCTTCTTTATCTATTTTATTACGCCAAACATCGAATGCTTTTATTGCTAAATCTCTATCATGTTGTTCGGATTTTATCTTACGACAATCGATATTTTTGGCAAGTTCGTCGTAAATAAACGAGTCGTCGAACCCTATATTTGCGGCATCAATATGCGTATTTGCGTAATAAATAGTATCGATATGAGCCCAATAAATGGCACTCAAGCACATAGGGCAAGGCTCACAAGAAGAATAAATTTCACATCCTTGCAAATTAAAAGTACCCAATTTTTGACAAGCTAAGCGAATAGCATTGACCTCGGCATGGGCAGTTGGGTCGTTATTAGCGGTAACCCTATTTCCGGTAGCAGCAATTATTTCGCCTTCTTTTACTATTACTGCTCCGAATGGTCCGCCATCTTTATCAATATTTTCTAAAGAGACTCTGATGGCCTCTTCCATAAATTTTTTATTATACATAATATAGAAAATTAGTTTGTTCTTTTAAAAAAAACGAGTAACTTTGCACTCATTATGGGATACAAAGAACCGACAACAATAGGAGATTTAATAAGTACTTCGATATCATCAATAGTTGGCAAGCGGTCTACTTCCGGCTTATTAGAGCAGAGAGTAATCCAATGCTGGAAAGAGATATTGGGAGCTAAAGCAGTATATAGTTGTAATGAATCTTTTTCAAAAGGCACATTGGATGTTCATATTGACTCTTCAATATTGCGTAATGAGTTATATATACATAAAGATTCATACAAGATGCTTATAAACAAAAAATTTGATAGTGAGGTAGTGCAAAATATCATTATCAGATAATTTTTACACCCTATTAATAATTTATTATCGTTATTTTTCAATCGTCTCCTTATTATTTTCGGCCTCTTCTTTCTGCTTATCGGCCTCTTTCTGCTTTTTAGTTTCTTCTTTCGCCGCCTTTTTCATTGCCTTTCGCTGTTTACGCAGTTCTCTATTCTTCTGTCTTTCCAATTTCGCTTTACGGGCATTATTTTTCCATCCTTCCACCAATTCAGGGACAGAGTTAAAGCTTTCGGAATATACGATACCAATGCCTTGTGTAGTTAATCCTTTTTTAAATTCCTTATAATCATTAGTATGTGTATAAGCTTTAAGTTTTAATCTACCGGATTGAACGAGTTTATATTCCGCATCAAAATCGCCGATGAATTTTGTACTCGACATAGCATCGTCTCGATATCCCACATTACCATTGATTTCCAAGCGGCTGGTAGGTGAATAGTTGAAATTAAATTCATATTCATTGCTACGAGTATCACCCTCGCCGGAGGTGCGGAAATTAACGCCAAAGCCCCAATTATCAAACATTTGAGAGACCCAATTGTTTAATTGAGAAGAGAGGGTTGAAGAGACTACAGAATAGAGTTCGTTTTGAGTAAACACATTAGAAGAACGCATTGACTCGGGATTAAGGAACTTACCGAGGAGAAGCAAACCGATAATTTGTCGATTCACCATCTCGTCGGTGTTGATAGTATTATGTACAGCTCTATTTAATTCTTCTTCTGAATTAGGCAAGTATATATCGAATTTTACATTAGGTTGAGTAAGTACGCCGGATAAATTCAGCAAGCATTGTACCGGCACACTGGTTCGGGAAGTGTTAGATAGTACGGCATCATCAAGCAGTTCCGCCAAGTCGGCAGTAAGTTGATAATACCCATCAATATCAATAGTAGCAGCGAGCGGATCGCCTGAAAAAGAGATAGAACTACCCTCTTTTATTTTGAATTCCTTTCGGAGCAAATTTTGGAAAGTAAACAAGTATGAGCCCCTCTCAATTTGAACATTACCATAGAGTTTCAAATCATCGGCATTGATATCATAAGTTAGTCGAAGATTACCGCTACCACTTGCACGGAGCATATCGCCGGCTTTAGAGTCGATAATAATCTGCAATTCCGCATCGGGATTAATATCAAACATTAAGTCCAACACTACATTAGTCTCACTCTCTTCAACATAATAAGTAGTATCTATTTCTTCTTCAGCCACCTCATCTTTAAATACAATAAACGAATTTTCGGTAGCATAATAATAGTCGATAGGCATAACGAGTTTTGTACCTGCATTATTTTCGGCTTTACAAGTAATAAAAATATTATCTTCATGCCCATAGATACGGGCAGAACCGGTACCATACACTTTGCCATAGAAACTATCCAAATCCTTACGAGTGGTATTCATTACCAGCATGTTATTCACATTGATAAGGATATTCAGATACATATCTCTAAAATAATCATGCTTGATATTACCGGATACAGTACCCTTATTTCCTTCGATATCAGTAATATTGATGTTTCCGAAATCTATTATCTCTTTATTTACGAAAATAGAATCGGAGAAGAAGAATGTAGACCTAAGGAAATCGACAGTAATGGAAGCATTTTGTGCGAAAGCGGCAACATCTACGGCAACATTCTTACTTTTTGTGATACCATAAACGTGAACATTACCAAAAGCATTTCCACTTACAGTGCCGAATACATCTTGGATATAGTAATTAATAAAGCTTACATCCAAGCCATTGGCATTACCTATTAAATCGAGAGAGTCTTTAACGATAAAATATTTACCACTCAAAACTGCATTTGTATCTGATTCATCTTCAAAAACCACACCATTAAAAACCAAGCAAATACTATCGAGGTCGAAATTACAAGTAGCATGAGCTGTACCTAAATCGGCATTGTTGAATTTAAATTTTTCGGCAATAACATCAGCATTGATACGGGGTTGATTGAGTACATCGGCGATAACGGCATCACCCGTCACCGTACCACCAAAACAAACCGTAGATTTATCCGGGATAAGTTCGGAAATATAGTCTAACGATATCTTATCCAGATCTATCGACAGAGAGTCTTGCGCTGATTTAGAGGCTGTACCATTTATCAATACCTGTTGATTATCAACACTATAAAGGCGGAAATTATCTATAGAGAACGATTTAAAATCGCTTGAGAAGACACTACTTTGTATAAACCAAGGTTTATTTTGCAAGATAAGTTCGGTAGGTTGAATATAAGAGATGATATTTAATCCATTTCCGTCAGCATTAGTAAAAACATTAGTTTTTTGTTTCAGTTCACCAAGGAGAATTTTTTGAGTATTGCTATTATAAAATTGGAGTTTTGAATAGAGAAGATTATTAATAGCCTTCAAATCCACGCCCAAATTTATAGTATCTTTAGGTAAAAGAGCCGTAGCATTCAGTGACACATTGATACCATTATCGGCATTCGCTTGGAGAAAAATATTTTTAAAATTAGACTTTCCGTTTGTAATGCGAGGCACACTAACCGTAAAATTAAGATTATCGATATCCTTATCATAATTACCTATAATTTCTATTTTTTCGGTTGTATACCAATTAATATCGAGCACATTAAGTAGAGAATAAAGAGGTTGTATTTCCAGCTGCATATAGAGGGAATTGGAAACCTCTTTAGGATTAATATTTAGAACGGTGTCGAGAATTGGCAAATGATTTGCAGCAGTAGCCATCAAGTGGTCCGGCAAGGCGGCAAGGTGATAATCGCCCTCGATACGACCGTTAATGATATCTGAACTAATTACGGCAGAAGAGAGTGAATCATTCTTAGCGGAGATGACAAATTTATCGTTATAAAATTTTTTATTACCATTCACGACGAGTAATGAATCTACAGAAGCAAATCCATTAAGAGTGGCCCAATAGTCGCCTTCGAAGGCGGCAACAGTGCTAAAAGAAATCTTCATATTCGGATATTTATCGGAAAGATGAAGTTTATTCAAGGCTAAATCTGCGACATTTGCTTCAAAATCGAACTTCTTATAATCGTTTATATTCGAAATATGACCGTTAAAGGCAAGATTACAATTTTCGTCAGTGATATTTATCTTGCCAAAGAAAGAATTAGGCTCTATATCTCCATTAACTTTTACATTTTTATAGTTATATCCTTTAAAGAAAAAATGGTTTATATCTATATCGGTAGAGATAAAATACGACTTATCGGCATTGAGAGTGACTTTTGAATTTGAATTAAAAGCGATAGTACCGAGTCCGGATTTTGGCAATACCTTTGCGAAATTCAGTTTTGAAGAACCGATTTTACCATTTAAATAGCAAGACTTAAACTCTTTATTTACACTTAAAGCTACGTCGGTTTTAACATTACCAATAGCGGAATTCAGAGTTCCATACAAAACCATATTCGACAGAAAACCGGAGATATTACCCGAATAATTACAAACGCCTAATCTCTCCATCTCTTTAGGTAATACAAAAGCTTTGCCCGACATATTTGCAATCAAATCTTGCAAAGAGGCCTTATCGAATTTTATCTTATCAATGTTACAGTAAAAGAAAGCATTATGAATATCCGACGGGTTTGTAACGTCTAATTTTGTTTTTAAAGCAATGACATCGCCATACTGCACATCGAGACTCTCTAACTTAAGACGCTCACTATCACCATTTAAGAAAGAAGAGAATAGAATAGGAATATTTGAATTAGCAAATTCCGGCACTATTTGTTTGATATCTTTTGGAGTAAATACGGAATTAGGTATGATAACAGAAAGAGCCGTTTTCTTCCAGTTTATTTTACCATTCTCTTTTTGTAAAGATACTTGACAAGAGTCGATTTTCACATTGGAATTCGGGAGAGAAAAATGGAAATATGGCAAACTTAAGTCAAGATTGTTTTTTACAAAACGGGTAGAAATATTATCAATCTTTAATCCACTACGTTCTATGCAATTAAAATAAGAGAGTTTGGCATCAATAATCGAATCACCTACATAGTCAAAAGTGATTGCGGTATTGATATTATTGACCTTGATATTGGCAAAATTCATCACTTCCGATTGGATATCCAGATAATTCTTAGTTTTATCTATATATTCAAAAGAAGCATTTACGAGATTCAGTTTTAAAGAGATATCGGGTAAAGAAGCCTTTTTACCGGTATTCAGTGCATCGATAAGGAATTGGATATTAAGGGTGCCATTATCATCTTTTGAAAGAGATAAATCGGAGTCAAAAATATCAAGCCGGTTAACCACCACATTACCTTTAATCAACTCCAACATACTAATATGAGCATGAATATGAGGAATAACGGCAATTTTCTCATTAATTGGAGAATAAAATTCTACGGAATCAATATTAATTGTATTAAAAAAAGAGAGGGATACATGCTTGATATTGAGTATAGCGCCTGTTTTTTTCTCCACAAAATCGGATAATTTTTCGACAACGACATTCTGCACCTTATTGATACTTAACAAGATGAATGGGAGTGACAATAATAAGAACAAACTTATAGTCACTGCAAGCACTATTTTAACCGATTTTTTTATAACTTTGTAGGTTGAATACTGCAAAGGTATAAAAAATAATGGATAAAACCATCAAAAAGCAAAATTAACTTTCACAAAAAATGAGTATCACAATATTAGGCATAGAGTCGTCGTGTGACGACACATCGGCGGCAATCATAAGAGACGGGTTATTACTATCGAATGTCACAGCGAGTCAGAGTATTCACGAGCAATATGGGGGTGTAGTTCCGGAATTGGCATCAAGAGCACACCAGCAGAATATCATACCGGTAGTAGATGCGGCGATAAAGAGAGCCGGGGTTACTAATGATGACATCGACGCTGTAGCATTTACGAGAGGTCCGGGCTTGATGGGGTCGTTATTGGTAGGCACCTCTTTTGCGAAAGGATTTGCATTAGGATTAAACATACCGATAATCGACATCAATCATCTACAAGCTCATGTAATGGCTCATTTTATTTCAGAACCGGGGGAGGAGCAACGCCATCCCGACTTTCCATTTCTTTGTCTGTTAGTATCCGGGGGAAACTCTCAAATAATAGAGGTAAAAAGCTATAAAGAGATGAGCGTATTGGGGCAAACCATTGACGATGCAGCGGGAGAAGCCTTTGATAAGTGCGCAAAGATTATGGGATTACCATATCCGGGCGGTCCGTTCATTGACAAATATTCCAAGCTTGGCAACTCAAAAGCATTTAATTTCTCAAAACCACATATTCCCGGTTTAGACTATAGTTTCAGCGGTCTTAAAACCTCTTTCCTTTATACTATCCGCGATGAAATAGCAAAAAATACGAATTTTATAGAGGAGAATACGAACGACTTATGCGCCTCTATCCAGCGTGCCATTATCGAAACACTAATGGATAAAGTAAACAAAGCAGTAAAACAAACAGGGATAAAACAATTGGCATTAGCCGGAGGTGTTTCAGCTAATTCCGGATTAAGAGATGCATTTATCGATTACGGGAAGAGGCATCATGTAGATATCTTCATTCCAAAATTTTCTTACACAACCGACAATGCCGCTATGGTAGCAATAACCGGATATTACAAATTTTTAGATAAAGACTTCTGTACTTTTGACTTACCACCATTTGCTCGCACTAATATCTGATGAAAAAAGAGATAAAATTTTCAAAACAAGCTGAGAGTTACAAAGATATAATATCGTTTATTATTGCATTAATATTATCTCAATTAATATGGAAAGTGATGTTTTACGACGATTTTGACAATTGCCGTTGGGACTCTAAATATTTGAACATAACGCATATAATTGACAACTACTGTTTTTTTATCGCCAATATCGCCGAAAAATATTTAAAATACTTTAATATTGAATATGTTCAAAATGGTAATATGTTTTATTTTGACAACAACACATCATTGGGGATAGTATGGGGCTGCACGGGAATAAAGCAGACAATAGTGTTTATTATATCCATTCTGCTTTCGAGGGGCTCAATTATTTATAAAATTCCTTATATTATATCAGGCTCAATATTAGTATTTTGTATAAATATTTTTCGAATATTAATGCTATTATTAACCACATTACATCGAGTGGATTTGTTTTATATGATGCATGAATATTTCTTCAAAATACTATTCTACGTTTTCATCTTTTTTTTATGGGCAATATGGATTGAGATTATACTACCAAAATTTTTAAAAAACAATAAGGTAAATGCAGAAAAAATTATAAGAAATAAATCGGATATTGCTATTTAGAAAGTTATACTTGATTTATTTGAAACAATATTACAAAAAAAGCTCTTGATGATTTTTCAAGAGCTTTTTTGTGCGGCATAAGGGACTCGAACCCCCACGGACTTCTCCACTAGATCCTAAGTCTAGCGCGGCTACCAATTACGCCAATGCCGCATTATTTTCAAGTGCAAAGGTACAAAATTTTTTTTAATCTGCAATCTACTTCCAAATAAAATAGAGTTAATTGTTATCGGCAAAAAGAGGGAACAGACCAACTTCGACAATTTTCACACACAACTCAAAAGCAAAAAATCTTTATTATCAATTATTTACAAACTAAAAAAAGAAGTAATAGCATTAAAAAAGAACGGGAATAATTATTTAATATTCTTTCCGGATTTTGAATAATTTCGTTTGTAAGAGGAACGATTATCGCTATTTTTATTTGATTTTTGTCGATACCCATGGTGGTAATTTTTCCGAGATTTTCGTTTTTCGCGTATCTGTTCGATATCATCCACGGGCAAATCTGTAGCGTTTTTCAAGAATTCGGTAACTGAAGCACGGGGAATAGACTTGTCGATAAACGACTCTATTTTAGCCATTCGCAGTTTATCTTTAGCATTAACAAAAGTATAAGCTACACCGGTAGCCCCCGCTCTTGCAGTACGTCCTACACGATGCACATAATCTTCGGGATGGGAAGGTACATCGTAATTCACTACCACTTCTACATTTTCTATATCGATGCCACGGGCAACGACATCAGTAGCAACGAGCAAATCAACTTTCCCGTTTTTAAAACTCAGGATTACTTCCGAGCGAGTATTATTATCCAAATCGGAATGAATTTGTGCTACATTAAAATTCAAGCGTATTAATTGCTTATAAAGGTCCTTAACATTTTGCTTTGAAGAGGCGAAAATTATAGTTTTTTTCCAAGATTGGGATTTTGCAATAGCGCAAAGCAACTTTTGCTTTAAATCGTCATTAACCAAGAAAATATTTTGAGATATACCATCAGCCGGTTTAGACACGGAAATTTTAACCTGCTCGGGATTATGTAAGATTTTCATTGCCAACTTCTCCACCGTTTTAGGATAAGTAGCGGAGAAAAGGAGTGTTTGGCATTTATGGTTGATATACTTTACAATCTCCATAATATCGTCGTAAAATCCGATATCCAGCATACGGTCTGCCTCATCGAGCACGAGCATATCAATAGCCGAGAAGTCGATATTACAAGTGCGAAGGAAAGAAATCAAGCGTCCCGGGGTAGCGACAACGATATCGCACCCATCTTTAAGTGCTTTTTGCTGTTGAGAGAAAGCCACCCCATCATTACCCCCGAAAATAGCAATCCAAGTAATATTAAGATAGTATGCGAAACCCGCCATCAGCTGATCCACTTGTTGTGCCAGTTCTCGAGTAGGCACTAATATCAAGGCATTAACTCTGTTTTTATCCAGTACTCCAGAAGAGATTTTCTCGATAATTGGGAGCAGATAAGCCGCCGTTTTACCGGTACCTGTTTGAGCGGAAGCTATTAAATCGCAGCCTGAAAATATTTTCGGTATTGCCAACTCTTGAATAGGGGTACACTCCACGAAATTCATATCGTCGAGAGCGTCCAATATATCATCGTTTAACGGCAGTTCGTCAAAATATGTCATACACTAACAAAAGATAATTATCAACAACTGAGCTGTTAATACACGAAGGAACATAGTAAGGGGATATACGGTAGCATAAGCCACAGCGGGAGCATCATTACCTGCCACGCTATTGGCATAAGCAAGAGCCGGAGGGTCGGTAGTGCTACCTGCGATAAGCCCCATAAGAGTACAATAGTTAATTTTAAATACAAGTCGAGCAATGATACCCACAATGAAGACCGGGATAAAAGTAATCAAAAAGCCATAACCAATCCAAGTAAAACCACCCCGATTCAACAGCACATCCACAAAACCATCTCCTGCTGAGATACCGACACAAGCCAAGAAAATAGTAATACCTATTTCTCGAAGCATCAAATTAGAGCTGATAGTATTATATGTTATCAATTTGTATTTATATCCGAATTTGGAGATAAGGATAGCAATGATTAAAGGACCGCCGGCAAGCCCTAATTTCACCGGTTGAGGAATACCCGGGAAGTGAAACGGGATACTACCGAAAAGTACTCCGATAAATATTCCGAGGAAAATAGTTATAAGATTTGGTTCGTTCAACCGTTTCATACTATTACCAAGTATCGACTCCACTTTATGAATATCCTCATCATTACCCACCACAGTGAGTCGGTCGCCCAATTGCAGAACGAGATTACGACGGGCAACCAAATCCACACCGGAACGATTTATACGTGTGATATTTATACCATAGAGTTTACGTAAATTAAGGTCTCCCAATCTTTTACCATTCAGTTCGTTTTTAGTAACGATAATACGGCGAGAAACAAAATTTCTATCCAAATTAATCCAATAGTTACGGTCCATCTCTTTCACCTCTTTACCGAAAAAAGTTTTAAGTGTATCTACATCACTATCAACGGTAATAACGAGTAATTTATCCCCTTGCGATAGTACCGTATTATTAGAAACTATTTCCATTTTACCATCGGTATGAAGTACTCGGCTAATTACAAATTCACGGTGAGATAGTAATTTGGAAACGGACTGTACGTCATTGCCAAAGAGGGCGGGATTGCACACCTCAAGACTTAGAGCAACCGCCTGATTTTGAGACAAAGCCTCTTGTTCTTCTATTCCGAGTTGTTCTTTTTTGATATTAATACGAAGGATATATCTGATAATAACAATAGCGATAATAATACCTATTACGCCGAGCGGATACGCCACGGCATAACCGAGAGCAATAGAGTTGTCAACACCAGGATAGATATCGCTGAAAGCGGTTTGTGCGGCACCGAGCCCCGGAGTATTTGTAACCGCACCCGAGAGGATACCAACCATAACATCCATAGGCAAGTCGGTGACATAGAAGATGATTATCGTAGCGGCAACGCCCAATAAAACTATTGCAACAGCGAGCATATTTAGGGTAATACCACCCTTTCGAAACGAAGAGAAAAAACCGGGCCCTACCTGCATACCGATGGAAAATACGAAAAGAATCAAACCGAATTCTTTCATAAAATGGAGAATATTATTATCGATAGTGAGTCCGAAATGGCCACAAAGCAAGCCGATAAAGAGTACAAAAGTAATGCCGAGAGAGATACCCATCACCTTTATTTTTCCCAACAGAATACCCACTACAATACAGATAGAGAGCAACATAATACTATGTCCCACACCCGTACCGAATATTAATTCTTCTATCCAACTCATAATAAAAAAAAGCAAAATAATTATATAAAAATTGAGAGTGCAAAGATACGGAAATTATTACAAATCACATCGATAAAAAAAATCAATCCTAAAAATATTACAAATACAAAAAAAATTTATAACTTTGCCAAATTGAAATTATTAGGCATTATATTAGCCGTACAATATGTAACACACTTATTTACAATGAAGAAGACACTAATTATTATAAGCATATTATTTAGTGCAACGATATTATTTGCACAAAATAGGAATGCAAAATACGATGCATACATAGTAAAATATGCAAAATTAGCGGTATCCGGGCAAACAAAACACAGAATACCGGCGAGTATAACTTTGGCACAAGGGCTTTTAGAGAGCGGTGCCGGGGAGAGTAGATTGGCAAAAGAGTGTAACAACCATTTCGGCATCAAATGCGGAGGTAGTTGGTACGGCAAATCCATGAATATGGATGACGATGCCAAAGGCGAATGCTTTAGATGTTACAACAATCCGAAAGACTCTTATGAAGACCATGCGGAATTTCTAAAAAAGCCGAGGTACTCATTCCTTTTCGACTACAAGATAAACGACTATAAATCATGGGCAAAGGGTTTAAAAAAAGCCGGCTATGCTACAGACCCGAACTACCCGAACAAACTCATAAATATCATAGAGACATACAAGCTTTATGAATATGACGAAGGAGGCAAGCTCCTCACTGAAGTAGAAAAAAGCAACGAAGAGGAAAATACACAGATTCAAAATAGAGATAAGATTGAAGAAATCAATGGTGAAAACGATCAACTCTTCGGCTATCAAGAGATTAAAAACAATGGTGTAAGATGCTATAAACTGATGAATGATGATAGTTTCAATCACATTTCAAAAGTTACAGGAATAAGTGTAAAGATGTTATTGTATTACAACGACCTTCCAAAAGAGTGTCCGCTATACAAAGACGATTACGTATATCTTGCACCAAAAAAACGCAGTGCACCTCGTAAAACTCCTAAATATACCGTCAAAGCCGGCGATAGCATGCACTCTATAGCACAAGAATATGGAATAAAACTTAAATCATTATATAAATTAAACGGTATTGAATACGGCACACCTGCCAAGGTAGGTCAAAAACTCAAATTACATAAATAATATCTAAACCCATAAAATGAATTAAATCTATTTGCATTAAGATATGAACAATCGAAAATTATTACAAAAAATTATTTTGTTATTTTTATTAATTGTCTACCCTATTGTAGCAAAAGCATTTTCGCCACAAGATTCATTAACCGAAAGTGCTAATGTATATGTAATCAGTTGTGAACCGGGAGAAGTTATTTACGAAAAATTCGGTCATTCGGCAATCAGAATTATCGACCCCAAAAAAGGAATAGACCTTATCTTCCATTGGGGATTATATTCTTTCGACTCTCCAAATTTTGTAGGTAACTTTATCAAAGGCAACCTACTATACGAAATGGGAGTTTGTGAATCAGAATATTTCTTTAAAGAATATATAAAAAGAGACTCTTACATTTACAGCACAAAAATCAATTATACCCTTGACGAAAAAAACTCACTTTGGAGAAATTTATGGGATAATTACAAGCCTGAGAATAGAAAATATTGCTACAATTTTATTTACGACAATTGTGCTACTCGCGTTTATGACAACATCATTAATTCAGTATCGGAACATTACTTTACAAAAGATACTAATATCAACGGCACCACATACCGTACAATAATAAACGAATATTTAAAAAACTCACCTTGGTATAAATTGGGTATCAATCTAATTATAAGCAGTGAAGCAGACAATCCTGTTTCTATGATACAGACCAAGACATTCCCATTCAACACGAAAAAGATATTAGAATGTACAAAGATAATTAGAAACGACAAAGAGATGTCGTTTGCAGTACAATCAGAGAATGTTAATACTTCTAAAAAAGAACCTGCAAAAGAAAAAAGTGATGTGTGGACAATATTGATACCCTTATTACTTATAATTATACAGATATTATATTTCATCTTTAAAAAGCACTATATATCATACTTTACACAAATTTTACTCATAGTAAGCGGCGTGTTAGGTTTGATAATTTTATATTTATCGGTATTTTCCATACATCCGATTGTAAAATACAACTATAACATATTTTGGTGTTCCCCACTGAATATTGTATTGGCAATAATATTATTTACTAAGAGGAACTATCGTACAAAAGCGTATTTATCAGCACTAATGTTTGGCTTGGCATTATCTACAATATTCATCTACATGTTTGAAATTCAGATAGCAATCGCACCTCTCTTCGTCTGGTATTTATGCGTATTATGTTCATTGATACTGACATTACAAACATACTCTTTTGCATTAAAAAAGAGTTATAAACCAAGACATAAACAAAGGAAATAGATGATTAAATCACATTATAAGGCAATAATATCCGCAACAATATTCATCATACTAACGGTATTTTCAGTCACTACATCTTCAGCACAAAACACAAGTAGGGCAAGGTTAGCGGTGATTATATCGATAAATGGATTAGAGAGTTATGAATTAGAAAATTTCACCACTCTTTTTGAAGATGGAGGATTAAAACGGATTATCAATTCGGGATATTATGATGCGGCGGCGACATCCAACTATATGCCATCGGATGCCACAACCGACTATGCCTCTATAATGTGTGGCACAACGCCCCATTATCATGGGATAGTGTCGAGCCACTTCTATTCAATGTTAGATGACGACATTATTTCATGCATCGAAGACGCACGATATGATGGTATCAACACCAAGCGTACCGTATCCCCTAAACTATTGCAAGCAACAACAATAGGCGATCAACTAAAGTTGTGCAACCCGCAGAGTAAAGTATACTCCATAGCATTATCGGCTGAGTCGGCTCTGATGATGGGCGGACATCTTGCCGACGGAGTTGTGTGGATTGATGACGAAACAGGCAGAGTTGCCACCACATTCTATTACGATAAAGGATTACCTCAATGGTCGGTAAAAATCAATAACGACAATAGCATACCGCTACTTTACAAAAATTGGACATCATTAAACAATATCCTTACATATAAATATCCAATTTCAAAGAATTATTATGTAGACCTACATCCGGTATTAACAAAATTAGAATATACAGAAGAGAAAAAAGATGTAGCTACTTTTAAACAGACACCATTCGTCAATGAACTGATAAAAGATTTGGCAGTAAGAGCTATCCGAGATGATAATATGGGAGATGACGATAATCCCGACCTGCTTTGTGTAGAATTCACAGCAAACCACGCATATTCTTCCACCCCGATGAGTGCCGAAAACGAGGATTTTTTCATCAGGTTAGACAAAACGATAAAGCAACTGATAGATATTATCGACATCTCTGTAGGTTTGGAAAACTGCGTAATAGTATTGACGGCCCCTACAAACAACATCAACGTTAACAACGATAACGACACAAAAAAGATTAATGGAGGAGTATTTAACAGTTATCGAGCTACTGCATTATTAAATGCCTATTTAATGGCTATTTACGGTCAAGGCAGATGGGTAACAGGATATTACAACAGAAATATCCATCTCAACAAGACGTTGATAGAAGAAAACAAGATAAAATTAAACGACATAGAAGACTATGTTGCCCAATTTATGATGGAATTTTCAGGAGTAATGAGTGCTGTACCATCGTATCAGATACAAGCAACGGAAAACAACAACAACCGCATGAGCAATAGTTATTATAAGAATCGCACCGGAGACGTCATCATCTCACTACTCCCCGGTTGGAGAGAAGAGAATAATAAATTCAACGCCAAATACTCTACAATTTACTATCCTACATATCCATTAGCTATATGGTATAAAGGAACAACCCCGGAAAAAAGGAATATCACTATAGAAGACATCTGCCCAACATTATGCAGAATACTCCAAATTCCTTATCCAAATGCATGTATAGGCACTCCTCTTATTTTTAAATAATCAACATTCCCGACATTCTATGAACTCTTTTTTGTATAAAGTAGCTTACACGTATTACGAGAACATCGTCAACAACTCAGATAACAATTTAAATTTCAACGAAATAGCTTTTGTTTTTCCAAACAAACGTTCCGGGTTATTCTTTAAAGAAGAGTTAAAAAATATTGCGACAAAAAATATCTTTATCCCTAAAACATTCGACATCAACTCCTTAGTTCTTCATAGTACAAACAAGGTTATAGCAAATGATATAGAGCTGTTACTAACCCTATATAACGCATATTGCGAAATAAAAGGAGACGGTAAAAACATTGAAGAATTAAATAAATTCACAAATATAGGCTTCTCCCTTATCAAAGATTTCGATGAAATAGACAAATACTTGGTAGATACAGATATATTCTTTAAAAATATCAAGGATTTGCAAGATCTCAAAAAAGTAGATTACTTATCCGAAGAACAGAAAAAAGCAGTATTGGAATTCTTTAATTTCGACACCGATAAAGAGATAAACAAGAATTACTTCTCATTATGGAGGATATTGGGTGACCTCTATAACAACTACAAACAGAAATTATTAAATAGTGGTAAAGCCTACTATGGAATGCTATATAGGGAATATACCGACAACTTAAAGATTCCAACATACAACGACCCTTTGCTAAGTGAATTCAAAAGAGTAGTTTTTGTAGGGTTTAATTTTCTCACCAAATCCGAAGAGGCAATATTCAAGTATTTCAACAACAACAAAATAGGAGATTTCTATTTCGACTATCCTACTATTTACGAAAATGGGGATTATTTTCGCAGCACCATCACTACAAACTATCGGAAAAACTTGGCTCAATTCAAATCGAAATATCCTTTTACACAAGAAACCGAGATTAGATTTCCATCAGTAGATATTTATAATGCAAGTACTCAATCGGGGCAAATCCATATTGCCAACCAGTTGATAAGCAACATAAAAGAGAGTAAAAAGAACGACTTATCCAACAATGAGAGTGACAAGAACGACTTATCCGACAATAAGAGTAAAAAGAACGACTTATCCGACACTGTAATACTACTTCCTAACGAAGGCATCTTGACGTCACTACTCGAATACATCCCCATCGACATTAAACATTTGAATATCACGATGGGTTATCCATTGAATACATCCATCTTATCCATGCTTATGAACAACATCACATCGATGCATTTAAATAAGAGAGAAGATAAGACTGAAGATGGCAACATCAGTGAAATTTCGTATCATTATAAGGATATAATGTCGATAATTTCCAATCAATATATCAAACAAATCGCACCACAATTCTGCAACGAGATATCTAACGTTATTCTAAAAAACAACTTTATACTGGTATCCGAAAGCAAAATAAAAGAGATAACAAATAGATATCCTGAAGAAACTATTATTACAGCAATATTTCCGTCAAACGACTCACTGACAATAGATACCCCAAAAGCCTTTTCCAAATACCTACAAGGGATATTAACAGAGCTTATTTCTCAATACTCCGAAATTACCGACACTATAGAAGGTGAAAATGAAGAGGTATCGGACGTCACCTTACAATCGGAAAATAACGACATCGACAGTAACTTCTTACTTCAATATAAGCAATATCTTAATCAACTTAACGAATATATTAAGGATTATATAACGGATGTAGATTTAAAAACCTTTTGTTCGTTTTTAGACCATCTCACTGCAAATTTAAAAATACAACTACATGGTGAGCCATTAAAAGAATTGCAAATAATGGGTATGCTTGAGAGTAGACTTTTGGACTTTAAGAATATCATTATCATAGGTTTTAATGATGAAAATCTGCCCGGCATAAACACTTCATCCACATCAATGATACCATATATCTTGCGTAAAGCCTATGGCATTCCGACGTTTGAGCAACATAATGCAATATATGCTTACAACTTTTTCAGAACATTATACCGAGCCGACAAAGTATCTTGTATTTATAATTCTCAAGAGTTAATATCCCAATACTACTATATCTTTAAATTCGCCATTTCACAAATATACGACAAGTTTAAGATGAATCGCTATTCCGAAAAAGCTGATGTTGTTACAAACATAGACAACAATATCACTACTGACAACACAGATTCGGAAGAAAAAGATTTGCTACGAATAGAAAAAAGCGGCAAAATATTAGGAATACTCAACAAATACCAATCAGACGGAACTGATAAAAAAACACTCTCACCATCTGCTTTGAAAAAGTATATAAATTGCCCTTTACAATTCTATTTCTCATATATAGTGAAGTTAAAAGAGAGCGATGAAGTATCGGAGATTATTGATAGTGCTGATTTTGGAACGGTATTTCACAGAGTTATGGAGCTTTTTTACACAGAAGGGTACACTGATATTGAAGAAGCAAAAAACATTTGCGAAAAAGAATTTTTAGATACTATAAATGCGACTCATGAAGATAGTAAAAAACTGTATAACAAAGTAATACTATCATTATTAAACAATTTTTTAGAAAGCACTTTGAAATACGACAGCACCAGGAATTTTGAATTTGCTGCTGCAGAAAAAGAAATTTTATTTACAATAGATAAACTGAATTTCAAGGGAATAATCGACAGAATAGATATTGACAGAGAGAAAAAAATCATCAATATTATAGATTACAAAACCTCGAAACCACAAAAACAGACAAAGATAGAATTCCAACATCTATTTAGCAACAATAGTGCGGGACAGGAGGTACTACAAGTGCTGATATATTGCAAAGCGGTATCGGAATCTGAGGAATTTTGCAAAGAATTGGGCATTGACGATCCGGAAAATTACAGCATTCGCCCAATGATATACAAGATTTACGACATTTATAATGATGATAAGAAGGGGGAAGATATACGAGAGCAGGAGATAACCATCACAGTTTCAAAGAATATCGAGAGTAAAATGAAAGATATTTTCCCTAATTTGGGAAATGATGATGAGTTACAACCCTCATTTATTAATGAAGAGATGCCCGACACAGATGTTACTTGTAAAATAGAAGATTATAAAACATGGAGATATAAAAACGAATTTGAATTTTATTTAGAAACGATTGCAAAAGATATAATTAATAACACACATTTCGAGCCACCATGTAAGGCATTGAGAAACTGCACATTCTGCCCATATTTACATCTTTGCCGTAAAGAATCGGAAGTTAAAACATTTTAATGTGCTCATTGAATAAGCACAAACAATATTTCTCTATTTATACAAGAAAAAGAAGATATATTAATTAACTGTAGGCGGTAGTTTGCAAAAATCGGATAATAATATTACTGAGTATAGAAAATCCGAAGAGAAAAAAGGAATCATTTACCAAGAACGATTTTCTTTATTTCATTCAATTTCAAGAGGGCCTCGACAGGGGTAAGCGAGTCGATATTAAGGTTAATAATCTCGTCACGTACGGCAGCCAATATAGGGTCATCTAATTGGAATAAGTTCAATTGCACACCGTTAGCATTATCTTTTTTAGTGATATTATCACCATTGAGTACGCATTTATTATCCCTTTCAAGTCGTTTTAATATATCATCCGCTCTATTTACTACAGACTTAGGCATTCCCGCCATCTTAGCCACATGGATACCGAAACTATGTTCACTACCTCCACGCACAAGTTTTCTAAGGAAAATCACTTTATTATCTACCTCTTTGACGGAAACATTATAATTTTTAATTCTTGAGAATCGTTTCTCCATTTCATTAAGTTCGTGATAATGAGTAGCAAAAAGGGTTTTAGCGCGAATATTTTTCTTTTCGTGGATATATTCTATAATAGACCAAGCGATAGAGATACCATCATAAGTACTTGTACCACGGCCGAGTTCATCGAAGAGCAATAAGCTACGGTCGGTGAGGTTATTAAGAATAATAGAAGCCTCCGTCATTTCGACCATAAAAGTAGAGTCTCCGGAACTGATATTATCGCTGGCACCCACGCGGGTAAATATTTTATCCACAACACCAATTTTTGCGCTTTGCGCCGGAACGTAACAACCCATTTGAGCGAGCAAAACGATGAGGGCGGTTTGGCGTAATAGTGCACTTTTTCCTGCCATATTAGGGCCTGTAAGAATAATAATCTGCTGTTTTTCATTATCCAAGAATACATCATTAGGTACATATTCTTCGGTTTCCGCTAATTGTTGCTCGATAACGGGGTGACGGCCGGATTTGATGTCGAGAATATTATCTTCGGAGATTACCGGGCAGAAATAGTTGTTTTGAATAGAAATATTAGTAAAGCTCTGCAGACAATCGAGGTTTGCTATCTCGGTACAATTTAGTTGTATAGCGGAAATATAACCGATAGTATATTGTACAAGATCGTTAAACAGTTGAGCTTCGAGAGTTGCAATACGCTCTTCGGCACCGATAATTTTCTCTTCATACTCTTTGAGTTCTTCTGTGATATATCTCTCGGCATTCACCAGAGTTTGTTTTCTTATCCAACTATCAGGCACCTTATCTTTATGAGTATTTCTCACCTCGATATAGTAACCGAAAACATTGTTATAGCCGATTTTAAGGCTGGAGATACCGGTATTTTCGATTTCACGCTTTTGTACTTGCAACAGATAATCTTTACCATGTAGGGATATCATGCGCAAATCATCGAGTTCTTTATTAACCCCGGGAGCAATAATTCCACCCTTACTGACAAAAGCGGGGAGGTCGTCATTCAATTCTGATAATATTCTGTTTTGCAACTCCTTACAAGGATTAAGGCGGTCGATAATAGCGGCGAGCGCGGGGCAATCTACATTAACAAACAAGGCTTTAATACGTTCTACAGCAGCAAGAGCAATTTGTAGTTGATACACCTCACGAGGATTGATACGACCAACAGCAATTTTAGAAATAATTCTCTCCAAATCACCTATTTTAGATAGTTCTTCAAAAAGCAATTCACGTCTTTCTGAGTCCTTAAAGAGGTGGGTAACAACGGATAATCTATCATTAATGAGTTGGATATTTTTTAGAGGGAATAGAATCATGCGTTTGAGCAGACGTCCACCCATAGGGGTAACAGTTTTGTCTATCACATCATAAAGTGATTTACCATCGGGGTGTATTGTAGACACCAATTCGAGATTACGAATAGTAAAATCATCCATCCAAACATATCTATCGCCTTGTATTCTACTAAGTTGAGTGATATGACCGATATTATCATGATGGGTTTGGTCGAGATAATATAGAATAGCACCGGCGGCAATTACGCCCAATTTAAGGTCAGACACACCAAACCCCTTAAGATTTTTAACATCGAAATGTTTTGTAAGTCTATCCTTAGCCGAGTCGGCAGAATAGACCCAATCGGGCATTTGTTGAAAATAGTATTTACTGCCGAGAAGTGTGACGACATCTGATTTTTTATCGCAATCATATAGCACCTCTTTTGGGGCGAAAGAGTGGATTAATTTCTCTATATATTCCGGTTGACCTTCGGCAACCAGGAATTCACCGGTAGAAATATCGAGAAAACTTACACCCACCTTATTTTTTTCGAGGACGACTGAAGCGAGGAAATTATTTTCTTTAACATTAAGGATATTTTCGTTTACACTAACACCCGGTGTAACAAGCTCAGTAACACCCCTTTTAACGAGACCCTTAACGAGTTTCGGATCTTCAAGTTGATCGCAAATAGCCACTCTTAATCCATGTCGAACGAGTTTTGGCAAATAAGTATCGAGGGCATGATGGGGGAAGCCTGCAAGTTCCACATACTGAGCTGAACCATTTGCGCGGCGGGTAAGAGTAATACCCAATATTTCGCTTGTAAGGATAGCATCATCGGAAAAAGTTTCGTAAAAATCACCGACGCGAAACAGCAGAACAGCATCCGGATACTGCTCTTTTATCTGGTTATATTGCTTCATCAAAGGAGTCTCAACTATTTTTGCCATAAGAAAATTACATTAACGTAAATAAGTTAATAATCGTTTTGTAAAGATGAGTAAGGAGATAAAACATCACCAACCAAAAGGGTGTTTTACTAAAGGCAGAGAAGCCATAGGGTGATAATCTCCCTTCAATCCTATAGGGGTAGCGTTTCGTATATTATAAACGATATCAATAGCAGCCCTGGCATCTTCGATACCGAAGCCTTGATTTTGGAAAATACGTTTATAGCTCTCGGTATGTAATTCTGTAAATCCATTGCTGAATTCGAAATTTTCTCCATTAATAGAGATATTTCTGAACGTTCTTTTACCCTCATTAACAGCCTGTTGAGGTAAAGTATTCTCATTAATACTCAAAAAATATCTTACACGAGCGCGTTTTAACAATAAGAATCCCGCCACTCTATCATGGGTAGAGACATGGACGATATTTTGCTGTACACTACCGAAAATCCATTGGAGCATATCATAGAAATGCACACCGATATTTGTAGCTACACCGCCACTTTTATGGACATCTCCCTTCCAACTGGTATAGTACCAATAACCGCGGGAGGTGATATAAGTAAGGTCTACGTCAAAGATTTTATCATCCGGGGTATTATCCACTTTATTTTTCAGGGCTATTATTTCCGGATGAAGGCGAAGTTGGAATATTGTAAACAGACGTTTACCGGTTTCCATTTCTACTTTTTCGAGAGCATCTAAATTCCAAGGGTTCAGCACGATAGGTTTTTCGCAAATTACATTAGCTCCGAGTCGAAGACCATATCGAATATGGGCATCGTGCAAATAATTCGGAGTACAGATAGATACATAATCAATTTGACTCTCCGTGCCTTTTAATTTTGAGCAATGGCGGTCGAAGAGTTCTTGTTCGGTAAAAAACGAAGCAGAAGGGAAAAAACTGTCCATTATCCCCACACTATCGCATTTATCGTAAGCTGCAAGCAGCACATTTCCGGTATCTTTTATAGCCTTCAAGTGGCGAGGAGCGATATAACCCGCTACACCGATGAGAGCAAATTTTTTCATAATAATTACAAAATTATTGAATTGAAGAAACAATAGTATTCACTATATATGAGAGTTGGGATTCATCTAACTCCGTATGCATAGGAATACTTAAAACCTGCCGAGCGAGCAAAGAGGAAACGGCAGAAGAGCCATCAGGTAACATACTAACACACAAATCCTTATAAGCCTCTTGTTCATGGATTGGAATAGGATAATATACCATCGAAGGCACATTCTTTTCCGCGAGGGCATTTTTAAGAGAATCTCTATTGCACCCCACGCACCTAAGTGTATATTGATGGAAAGTATGTTCCGAAAAACTCATACGATTCGGTATTAGTAAAGCACTGATATTTTTTAAAGCTGCATCATAATAGCGAGCTGCACCTTGTCGTGCAGAGATATACGATTGCAGGTGTTTTAACTTCACATTTAATACGGCAGCTTGAATAGAGTCGAGGCGGCTATTTACTCCCACGGCGATATGGTGATATTTTTTTAGGGAGCCATGGTTTGCCACTATTCTTGCACGGCATGCAAGTTCATCATCATCGGTAAATATTGCACCCCCGTCGCCAAAGCAGCCCAAATTTTTTGAAGGAAAAAAAGAGGTGCAACCAATATGCCCTATAGTACCTGAATATTTTACGGCACCATTAGAGAAAAAATATTTCGTTGCTATCGACTGGCAAGCATCCTCTACAACAAAGAGATTATTTTTTCTTGCAATATTCATAATCGCCTCCATATTAGCATTTTGCCCGAAAAGATGCACCGGTATGATAGCCCTTGTGCGGGGTGTAATAGCCAACTCTAACTTACTGACATCTATAGTCATAGAGCAATAATCCACATCTACGAGTACGGGTTTCAAGCCAAGTAAGGCAACAACTTCTACTGTGGCGATGAAGGTAAAATCGGGAACAATAACCTCATCTCCGGGTTTTAAATCGAGAGCCATCAATGCAATTTGCAGAGCGTCGGTGCCATTACCTACAGTGATGACATGTTTTACGCCAATAGCCTTTGCCAAATTGCATTCAAAATCCGCAACTACCTCTCCCTTAATAAAATGAGATGAGGAGATAACACTTGCAATAGCATCATCTATTTCTGATTTTATATTTAAATATTGGCTGTTTAGGTCAACCATCTGTATATTTTTCATTGTCGGCTCAAGATTATTCACTGCGACGGTGTTTAAAAATAATATTATAAATAATTTTTTTTAAATATTCACGATCGGTATTCTTAAGACCCTTCTCCATTACCGACCTTAAATATTTTCTTTCACTATTTTGAATATCATCGAGAGTGATAGGATTATCGGCATAAAAAGGGGGCAATAACCCGGGTTTATATTTCAGTCGCTCTATTTTAAGGTCCTCATCATAAAGGTTATAATAGGTTTTGGATAGAGGTCTTACACCCACGAGTTTCATATCACCACGAAAGATATTTATAATATTCGGCACCTCGTCAATCCAAATACGTCTCAACCACTTACCCATTTTAGTAATTCTGAAATCATCGGCATATTTTCCTCCTGCTTTGATGGTTACATTTTTTGACAGATAATCTTGCAGATACTCGGAATAGGGGTACATAGTACGGATTTTGTAGACGTAAAACCATTTGCCATTCAGCCCAATGCGAGGTAATTTTATCAATAGGCCATAATGAATTTCGGGAGCATCGCTTACATCATTAATCTTGGTTGCAAATGCAAAAAGGAAACCATTGTAGCACTCCACACTATCCACATCAAAGCCGCAGTAATACAATCTGCCGAGAAATTCCGCTTTCGACATTTTACTCTTTACACTTTTCAAAAACAGGGCCTTATCTGCAATTTTCAACCTGTTATTAATATTTACAACAGGCCGATTATCATTCTCGCAAGCATCCATAAAGAGGATTTTATCGGCATACAGACTGCGTTTATCTGTAGGCATAGCATCCGTGGTAAGCCAATTATTTATTTTCTTTTTCAAGGAGTGAAAAGAGGAAGAATTAACACTTTTCTCATTAAAGAACAAGTACTTGACATAATTTTTCATCCATTGAGCAACACTTGAAAAGAGAAGGAAAGCGGCAGAACCGGACCAGCGTTGAGGGTGAGAAAGCAGAATGATTTTTTGGGGGAAAGAACCATTTTTCACGGCCTCAATCAATTCGCAAGTAGAATTAAAAGAAGGCATATTCACCTCACCATCAGTTTTATCTCGCACCGAGAATTTGGTGTTATTCCAATGTCCGCCGGTATCTGACAGATATGCAACGGAGGTAAAATCGGGAGTAATATAAGGCTCACCAATTATATTAAACCACTCGAAATCGTAAAGTAACCACAAGAACCTGTTGTCATATTTACAGATAGGGGCACCATGCATAGCGATAGTAGATACAGGTACTAATTCTCGCAATTGAGACAAATTGGATTTAAAATTACAAATAGCCTTATTCACGTCACCATTAGCGGCAGAGAAATCCTCGTAATGGTAACCGATTTCATGCCCGAGGGCGGCAATTTCACGGATAAATTGTGACTCAAAAGAGCCGTTAATTTTACGAAAATAGTATGTAGACTTCACACCTAAATCGTGTTCAATCCGAGCCATACGCAGAGCATTTTGGGGCAATTTATCCACATCGTGACGGAGCACTACAAAATAATCATCATCTACCCCTCTACAATATTCATTGAAAGTCACGAAATTGTATCCTTCACTTAGCAGAGCGGTGATTAAATTACGATAATTATCTAAAGAAAAATCACTTATTTTCATACACTTGCGTATACAAACATCCTATTTTCACTGATTTATTACAAACTACAAAGTTAATATTTTTTTTTGGTCCGAAAAAGTGGAATAATAAAAAATGAAACAAGATCTATTATTCAAATAATTATTCGTATATTTGCAAGCAAAACAATAAGAGACATAATTATGCAAAGCGACTCAATAGTAATTATTCCAACCTATAATGAAAAGGAGAATATAGAGAAGATAATAAGGGCGGTATTTGCTCTTAACAAGTTTCATATTTTAATAATAGACGACAATTCGCCTGACGGCACTGCGACGATAGTAAAAAATCTGCAAAAGGAGTATACAGAGGAGTTACATTTGGTAGAGCGAACGGGTAAATTAGGATTAGGCACGGCCTATATAGCAGGATTTAAATGGGTATTAGAGCATGATTATCAATATTGTTTTGAGATGGATGCCGACTTTTCACACCCTGTAGACAAACTTATGGAGCTATATGATGCATGTGCCAATCAAGGAGCGGATGTTGCCATCGGGTCTCGCTATGTAGGCAATGTAGTGAATGTGGTAAATTGGCCGATGGGCAGAGTAATGATGAGTTATTATGCCTCCAAATACGTAAGGATAGTAACAGGGCTCCCTGTAGCCGACACCACTGCAGGATACGTATGCTACCGCAGAGAAGTATTGCAAACTATTGAGTTTGACAAGATTAAATTCAAAGGATATGCATTCCAAATAGAGATGAAATTCACAGCTTATAAGTGTGGATTTACGATAAAAGAGGTACCTATTGTATTTGTAAACCGTGTAGAGGGCACCTCAAAAATGTCGGGAGGCATCTTTTCCGAAGCCCTTTTCGGAGTGGTAAGATTGAAGATTGAGAGCTGGTTCAGAAAATATCCGCAAAAATCAATTGGCAAATAAAAAAAACAGAAAAAAGATAGATGATTACAATAGAACAGCTTAAAGAGGCGAGAAATCGAGTAGACGAATTAAAGAGATATCTAAATATTGAAGATAAGAAAATCCAATTAGAAGAAGAGGAGTTAAAGACTCAAGCCCCTGAATTTTGGCAAGATCAGAAGCGAGCAGAGCAACAGATGAAGCTTGTAAAGGGGATAAAATTTTGGATTGAAGGATATAATAATGTAGATGCGGCAGTAAATGAAGCACAGATAGCCTTTGATTTTTATAAAGAGGGGGCTATGACAGAAGAAGAAGTAGACGAAGCTTATAATGCCGCAATAGCAATGATAGAAGACCTTGAGATGCGGAATATGCTTCGCAAGGAGGAAGACAAACTCGGGGCAGTGCTGAAGATAGTAGCCGGCGCCGGAGGTACCGAAGCGCAAGATTGGGCACAAATGCTTATGCGTATGTACTTGCGCTGGTGCGAGAAACAAGGCTATAAAGCCGAGATTACAAACATGCTTGAAGGTGATGAAGCCGGCATCAAATCGGTAACAATACAGATAGAGGGCGATTTTGCTTACGGCTATTTAAAATCCGAAAACGGAGTACATCGTCTTGTGAGAGTGTCGCCTTTCAACGCACAAGGCAAACGTATGACATCCTTTACCTCCGTATTTGTAGTTCCACTCATCGACGACTCTATAGAGATTGAGATTAACCCTGCTAACTTAAGTTGGGATACCTTCCGTTCTTCAGGAGCAGGCGGTCAGAATGTAAACAAAGTGGAGACCGGTGTGCGTTGCCACTATACCTTCAAGAATCCGGTAACCGGAGAGATGGATGAGATAGTAATTGAAAACACTGAGAGTCGTTCGCAATTAGACAACAAAGAGAATGCTATAAGACTCTTGAAATCACAATTATACGAACTCGAACTTCAAAAACGCCGTGAAGAGAACGCCAAAATCGAAGCCGGCAAAAAGAAGATTGAGTGGGGATCTCAAATCCGCTCGTACGTTTTTGACGACCGCCGCGTAAAAGACCATCGTACCGACTATCAAACATCAAACGTCAATGCAGTTATGGACGGTGATATCGACAATTTCATCAAGGCATATCTTATGGAGTTCGGTGGAGAAGAATAATATCACAAAAAGAGCTGATTCTGAGAATTTTAAAGAAAAAAATATATTCTGTAAAGTATGATTAAGCATATTCGGAATTGAAAAAAAAATCATTTGCAAAAAACGAATTTATTGGGAGACTCGGAATTATTTGAAAATCATACTTGAAAAAAGAGAATAATAAATTTCCACTTAAAAAAAGATAAACTGGAAAAAACACTACTTTAAAATAGAACTTGAAAAATATAAAATGTAAAGAAAATAACAAAAAAGAGCGTGCTAAAAAAGCACGCTCTTTTTTATGCGGAAGGAGGGGGATTCGAACCCCCGGTACAGTATCCCGTACGACAGTTTAGCAAACTGTTGGTTTAAGCCACTCACCCATCCTTCCGTAGTGACTTTTCAGAAACGATGCAAAGGTAGTAATAATTTTTGAATTACAAAAATTATTACCCACAATAATTCAAAAAAAATGAATTATCTTTGTGCCGAAAAACAATATCAAAACATACAAATATAAACAACTGAATATGAACAAGAAAAAAATCATTAAGTTATCATTGATAATAATTTTCATCATAATTTCAGTAATGATAGCTGCAGCATATACCCTATATTCAATCTCTTTTTCGAGCAATACCACCGAATTCGGCACTCCAAATCGAAGAATTTTTATCTATGAAGGGACGAAAATTGAAGATTTAGCGTGTAATTTATACAACGAAAAGATAATAAAAAACGAAGAGACCTTTTTGTTGACGGCAAAATTTTTGAAGTTATCAAACAGGATTATGCCATGTGGAAGTTACACCATTGACGAAGGAATGAGCAATTACCATATAATACGGAAGATAGAGCGAAAAATTCAAACTCCGGTAAGGTTATCTATCAACAACATGCGCCTTCCGACTCAATTTGCACAAAAAGTATCTACACAGATTATGGCAGATTCGGCAGAGATAATGACTTATATCAGTGATAAAGAGCAAATGGAGAAATTGGGATATTCACCTGAAGAGCTTTTCTCACTTGTTATCAGCAACACATATGAAGTATGGTGGACAACAAGCGTTGACGACCTGATGAAAAAATTAAAGCGAGAGCACGACAATTTTTGGAACGAAGAGAGGCTGTCAAAGGCACAGAGTTTGAAATTAACCCCCAAAGAGGTAGCTATTCTGGCAAGTATAGTGGATGAAGAGACCAATTACAAGCCTGAAAAATCCACAATAGCAAGAGTATACTTGAATCGTATCGACAAAGGGATGAAATTGGAGAGTTGCCCTACCGTAAAATTTGCATTGAAAGACTTTAGCATAACTCACGTTCTTTACGAGCATACCGCCACCGACAATCCATACAACACATATAAATATGCAGGATTGCCACCGGGGCCGATAAGGCTACCGGAAATATACACTATCGATGCCGTATTAAACGCCGAAAAGCATAATTACATCTTTATGTGTGCCGATTCGGAATTAAACGGCAGGCACAAATTTGCAAAAACGCTTTCAGAACACAACAGAAATGCGGAAAAATACTATATTGCACTAAAAAAATGGAAGAAAAACAGGAAATAGATAAATTTTCAAATTTATTGTGCCATGTCATTAAAAATGACTACCTTTGCAGTACGAATTAAGAAAAAATTTAATTACAAAAAACAATAATAAACATAAATCTAAAAGACATGAAAGTACTTGTTGCTACAGAAAAACCATTTGCAAAAGCAGCTGTAGATGGTATCAAATCAATTATTAACGCTGCAGGTGGAGAAGTAGTTCTTCTTGAAAAATACACTGACGTAGAGCAATTTTACGCAGCAGTAGCTGATGTAGATGCACTTATCGTACGTTCAGACAAAGTTACAAAAGAAGTTCTTGATCACGCAAAAAATCTTAAGATTGTAGTACGTGCCGGTGCCGGTTTCGACAACCTCGACCTTGAAGCATGTACAGCACACAATGTAGTAGCTATGAACACTCCGGGTCAAAACTCTGACGCTGTTGCAGAGCTTGCTCTTGGTTTGATGGTATACGCTGCACGTGTACAATATACAGGTGCAACAGGAACAGAATTGAAAGGTAAAACACTCGGTATCCACGCATACGGTAATGTAGGAATGCGCGTTGCAAAAATCGCTATGGGCTTTGGCATGAAAGTACAAGCTTTCGACCCATTCGTACCTGCTGACAAAATTGAAGCTGATGGTGTTAAAGCCGTTTCTTCTATCGACGAGCTCTACTCTACTTCCGACTATGTATCTTTGCACATCCCTGCAACAGAGCAAACCAAGAAATCTATCAACTACGAACTTCTTAACAAGATGCCAAAAGGTGCAACTCTTGTAAACACAGCTCGTAAAGAGGTTATCGACGAAGAAGGTATTGCAAAATTGATGGCCGACCGTGCAGACTTCAAATACATCACCGACGTAGCTCCATCAAATGCAGAAGAACTCAAAGAGAAATTCGGTGTTCGCTATTTCGGTACTCCTAAGAAAATGGGTGCACAAACAGCAGAGGCTAACATCAATGCCGGCCTTGCTGCAGCAAACCAAATTGTTGGTTATATCAAAGACGGCGTAGAACGTTTCCGTTTGAACAAATAATAAACACCATACAATACTCAGGCGGACTACATTATTGTATTGTCCGCCTTTTTTATTTTCATTTCTATGGATTCGAGCATTTACAAACAATATTGCGGATATATCAAGCTTGAAAAAGGATTGTCAGAAAACTCGAAAGAGGCATATTTACACGATCTGAACGCACTTCTAACCTATTTGGAAGAGAGGCATATCGACCCGCTAAAGGTGACATTAGCAGACCTTAGCGGCTTTATTGTCTACTTAAACGACTTAGGTATAGGGGCACGCTCGCAAGCCCGAATGATATCCGGCATTAAATCGTTCTACAAATTCTTGATATACAGCGACATTCTCAAGCACAATCCTACCGAACTATTAGAGATGCCGAAAATACCGCAACATCTGCCTACCGTTCTCACCCTACAAGAGATAGAGATGATAGAAGATGCCATCGACCTTTCAAAAAATGAAGGACAGCGCAATTTAGCGATTATCGAGATGCTATACGGCTCGGGATTACGAGTTAGTGAATTGATAAACATCAAGTTAAGCGATATCCATTGGGAAGAAAAATTCATCATCATACAAGGCAAAGGTAGCAAACAACGCTTAGTACCAATGAGCGAAGAAGCAATAAAGCAAGTAGGCTTTTGGATTTACGACCGCAACAAACTGAAGATAAAACCCGGCAACGAAGATTTCTTATTTCTAAACCGATACGGTTCGAGATTAACACGCACAATGATACTGATAATGATTAAAGAGTTAGCCAAGAAAGCCGGGATAAAAAAGAATATCAGTCCCCACACCCTCCGCCACTCCTTTGCCACCCACCTGCTTGAAGGAGGAGCAAACTTACGCGTGATACAGATGATGCTCGGCCACGAAAACCTGGTAACAACAGAGATATACACCCACCTCGACACCCAATACCTCCGCGAAGAGATACTTAACCACCACCCAAGAAACAGAAAATAAAGAAGGAATAATATTTTATATTTCTAAAAAGTTGTATATATTTGTACGCTGAATAATGAAAATTCAGACATATTGAATTGAAATATACAGATACAACAATCATTAAATGAATAAAGCACTCATTGATATAATTATTATCTAATCAAAAAAGAAAAATTTTCGAAGTTATTAGGAATAGAATTGGTAAAAAAACATTACACTTAAACATAAAACTACAAAAACATGAAAATCGAAAAAGAAAGTTTAAGCACGACAATCACCGATGAAGAATATGACGAAGCGGTGGAAGACGAAAACGGAGTCTCATACACTAAAGATTGGAAAAAATTGATATATGCACCGGAACAATTAACATCTTACACTATTAAAGAAGGCACAAAAGTTATTGGAGATAGAGCTTTTTATAAGTGTTTCCTTTCTGCTGATTTGTATAGAAAAGAAAAAACTAATTTTATTAATAAAAAAGCGTCACCTTGAAAATACAATCAAGGTGACGCTTTTTTATTTAGTGCAATCAACTATGTGTTGATCTATTATTTATCGATGCGGATGCGGGCGTCGACGGCTACAACGGCATTAGCGGAACCGAGGAGAGGGTTGAGGTCCATCTCGGCGATTTCAGGAGCCACTGTAACGAGTGCAGAGATACGAGAAACAGCTTCTGCAAAGAGGTCTTCATTAACAGGTTCTTGACCACGTACCCCTTTGATAATCTTGTATCCGCGAAGATTCTTTATCATTGAATGTGCCTCTTCTACTGAAATAGGGGCAAGGGAAGCTTGTACATCTTTAAGCACTTCAATAAAGATACCACCTAGGCACATACAGAATCCAAATTGTGGATGCAAAGTACATTGCTTACCTCTGCAAGAACAACTATGAGGCATACCGTAAACTCATAAATGTTGATATGC
>SAMEA3663028__coassemble_138_pt1 | contig 33117 bp, 18 predicted proteins | sample SAMEA3663028__metabat2_high_PE_039 | metagenome-assembled genome bin SAMEA3663028 (sample SAMEA3663028) | pig gut metagenome | biome: pig gut; feature: pig-associated habitat; material: faeces | place: France | collected 2012 | reverse complement strand
AGGTTGAGTACAATGCTCAGCTCTGTTTGATGAATATGGCTGTCCATGGCTTGAACGGTCGCATCGTCTCTGGTAACGAAGCCAATTCATTCTACCATGATGCTCACAATCTGGCTGGCAAGTGTGACTATGTAATGGCTAATCCTCCTTTCAATGTAGATAAAGTAAAGTCCGAATCCGCATCAGCAGCAGGTCGTTTGCCTTTTGGCTTGCCGGGTGTGAATGCCAAGACAAAGGAGATAGGCAATGCAAACTATCTCTGGATTTCTTACTTCTATGCCTATCTCAATGACCATGGTCGTGCAGGCTTTGTAATGGCATCGTCGGCAACAGATAGTGCAAACAAGGATCGTGACATCCGAGAGAAACTTGTACTGACTGGCGATGTTGATGTGATGGTCAGTGTGGGCAATAATTTCTTCTACACCCTTTCGCTGCCTTGCTCGCTATGGTTCTTCGACAAGGCGAAGCGTTTAGAAAACAAGAATCGTGTACTTTTCATCGATGCTCGCAACTATTTTACAGTTGTTGACCGCACTCTCAATGAGTGGTCTGAATGGCAGTTGAAGAATCTGCAAGCCATTGTTCACCTCTATCGTGGAGAACAAGACAAGTATAAGTCGCTGATCAAAGAGTATTGGAATGCTCTTAGCGAACATGCAGAAAGACATGATAATACTGCATGGCAAGATAGTGAAATGACTTTCAAGAAGGCTCTTGGTATTCTTGATTCTGAAGAGGCATCATACAAAAAGTACATCAAAGAACAGCAAGATACTCTCAAAAAAACGAAAAGGAAAAAGGATAAGGATGAATTGAAGGCTATCATTGCAGCCAATGAGGCAGAACTCGCTGTTACTCTTGAAACCAAAGATATGGTCAATGAAGCCATCTGGCTGACTTCTAAATTCGGACTTGATGGCGAATACCGAGATGTGCCGGGACTCTGCAAGATTGCCACGCTCTCAGAAATAGAAGAAAAGAACTACAGCCTTACCCCTGGTGCATACGTGGGTGTTGCAGAAGTCGATGACGATGGTGTTGACTTCCACGAACGTATGAACGAGATTCATGCAGAGCTAACGCAGTTGAACCAAGAGGCCAACGCCTTAATGGACGAGATACAAAAAGCGTGGGAGGAACTGAAATGAGTAAACTATTAAGTATAAATAAAGAATATGCAGAATGGCTGAAGTCCCTCAGCCAGCGTTTTCGCCAGAGCCAGATTAAAGCTGCTGTGAAGGTGAATAGTGAATTGCTGAAGTTTTACTGGTCTTTAGGTCAAGATATTGTTGAGCGAGATTTTGAGAATACCTATGGCTCTGAATTCTTCAAAAACCTTAGTCTTGACTTAAAGGAAGAGTTTCCTGATACCAAAGGGTTCTCTCCTACGAATCTCGGCTATATCAAGAGATTCTATATGCTTTACTCAAATGCAATGAGAATCTCCCCCCAAGTTGAGGGTAAATCTCCACAAATTAGTAATCTCTCAAATCACCCCCAAGTTGGGGGCAATTCTGAACCGCTAATCTTTTCTGTCCCGTGGGGACATCACAAGTTGCTTATTGATAAATTTCTGAAAGCGCCAGAAAAAGTCATGTTCTATGTTCAAAAGACCGTTGAAAACAATTGGAGCCGTACGGTACTTGACTGGCAGATAGACAGCAACCTCTACGAGCGACAGGGTAAGGCAATTAGTAATTTCAAGCGTACACTACCAACACCGCAGAGCGACCTTGCACAGCAGATAACGAAAGACCCTTATGTCATTGATATCATGGGCGTGCGTCAGGAGATGCAGGAGCGAGAATTGGAGGAACATCTCGACTCCCACATTTCCAAATATCTGTTGGAACTGGGCAAGGGCTTCACCTACTATGGTCACCAAGTACACCTTCGCGTTGGAAATGAAGATTTCTACATTGACCAACTATTCTATCATGTGCGCCTACATTGCTATGTCGTGATAGAACTGAAAGCGACAGCATTCAAGCCTGAGCACATAGGGCAACTGAATTTCTACGTCACAGCAGTCAACAAACTGATGTGTACTGAGCACGATAACCCCACCATCGGTCTCCTTATATGTAAAGACAAAAATGATGTTGTAGCAGAATATACTCTACAAGGGGTAGAATCTCCCATTGGAATCTCTTCGATTAAAATCTTCGATGAACTGACAGAGGACTTCAAAAGTGCTCTTCCATCTATTGAGGATATTGAAAATGAACTCAGAGACAAGAAACAGGAGGAGGATGAGGTATGAGGAAGACAATTACCATAGGTGATTTGGGTACTATCATAACAGGAAAGACACCTCCTACCACCAATAAGAACTATTATGGTGATTATGCGGTGTTTATTAAGCCTACTGATATTTCAGAACAATGCAAGTTCACTTATGAGACAGAGGAAATGTATTCAAAACTTGCTGCAGAGAAGTATGAAAGTAGCCTAATTCCTAAAGGTGCCATCTGCGTTCCATGTATAGGTACAATAGGAACAAAGATGACGATGGCTCCTTGTGATTGTTATACCAATCAATCCATCAATTCTATTGTTTGTAACGAAAACTATGATAATGAATACGTCTACTATCTGATAAAGAATTTTTTGCCAGGATTAAAGGCATATAATTTAGGCACAGCATCAGGCCGAGAATATGTTTCAAAATCAAACTTTGAGAAGATAGAACTTGTTGCTGAGCAAGACAAAACGATTCAAAAGAAAATCGGAGAGTTCCTCTCCCGCTACGACTCCTTGATAGAGAACTATCAGAAGCAGATAAAGCTATTGGAAGAAGCAGCGCAGCGACTCTATAAGGAATGGTTCGTTGACCTCCGTTTCCCCGGACACGAAAACACCAACATCATAGATGGTGTGCCAGAGGGATGGGAGAAGAAAACGATAGATGATGTGACCTGTAAAGTCACTACAGGACTTAATCCACGAAAGAATTTTGTATTGGGCAAAGGAAGTAATTATTATGTTACTATAAAAAACATGGCTGACAATACATTGTTCCTTGATGATAGGTGCGATAGAGTAGATAATGAAGCATTAGAGAAAATCAACAAACGTTCAGATCTAAAAATAGGTGATATTCTATTTTCTGGCATTGGAACTATCGGTAGAGTCGCTCTCGTAGATATACCAGCAAACAATTGGAATGTAAGTGAGTCCGTATTCACATTGAGAGTGAATGACATAGTGACAAAAGAATTTCTATATTTAATGCTATTAAGTCCTGATATGCAAAATTATTGTCAATCAAATGCTCATGGTGCAGCTCAAAAAGGAATAAGAATGGCAGATCTGAAAGCATACAGCTTCAACTTACCTCCTTTTGGGGTTATACAAAAGTTTACTAATTTAGTTACACCTACTATTAAGAAAGTGTCGAGTATTAGAAATCAAATCCGTCTCCTCACCGAAGCTCGTGACCGCTTGCTTCCAAAATTGATGGGTGGAGAAATAGCTGTATAACAATATCAAATATAGACATGGAAAGTATATTACATACACTCAACGAGTATTCGGGCTTACTATCATTGATAGCTGTGATAGTAGCAATCGCCTCGTATATAGTAGCAAAACGTGGCGAAAGAAGCTCGGATAAGTCGAAAAGAGCGGAACTGGATGCCATCAATGAGATTGACAAGAGTCCTTTTGCGGGCTTTATAAAGGGGCAACCTGACTACCAAACCCAAATTAGGAAGCGACAGTTAGAAAAAGAGCTGAACAAATAATCTTCAAAAGACCAATATGGCAAAAGACTTTAGCGAAGACCTACTGATACAGAAATCGACAGCCGAACTCTTGGAAAAAGAACTCAGTTGGAAGTCTGTGTATGCTTTCGATAATGAGGTGCTTGGCGAACAAGGAACACTGGGACGCAAGACACAGAGTGAGGTAGTGCTGACACGGCATCTTCGCCTGGCCTTGAAACGTCTGAACACTTGGATGACCGACAAGCAGCTGACGGAAGCCATCGAGCGCATGACCGGCTACATGAGTTCGCAGACGTTGATGCAGATAAACGAGGAAAAGTACGGCTTCATTCGTGATGGTGTGCCCGTAACTCGCCTAAAACCTAATGGCGAGACAGAAACTGTCAAGGCTCGTGTCATGGATTTTGCCAATGTTAATAATAACGAGTTTATTGCCGTCAGAGAACTTTGGATAAAGGGACCTATCCACAAGCGTAGAGCCGATGTGATATGCTTTGTGAATGGTCTTCCGCTTGTCTTCATTGAGCTGAAGAACCACGACCAAGACATACAGAATGCCTATACTGACAATTATCGTGATTATCTCGATACCATTCCTCATCTGTTCCACCACAATGCCATGATTATGCTGAGCAATGGCATGGAAAGCCGTGTGGGTACAGTGGGGGCCAAGTGGGAGTTCTTCCACGAGTGGAAACGACTGACGGAGATGGATCACGGCAACATAGAACTACCAACGATGCTGCGTGGTATCTGTAAAAAAGAGAACCTGCTGGATTTGCTTGAAAACTTCATTCTCTTCGATCATAGTGGAGGTTCTACCGTCAAGATTCTGGCACGCAACCATCAGTACCTTGGTGTGAATCAAGCAGTGGAAATGTATCGCCATCGTGAGGTTATGAAAGGTAAACTGGGCGTGTTTTGGCATACCCAAGGCTCTGGCAAGAGTTATTCGATGGTGTTTCTGGCTCAGAAGATAAGGCGTAAGTTTGAAGGCTCGCCAACGATTGTGGTGCTGACTGATCGCGATGAATTGAACAAACAGATAAGTGACACTTTCGAGAATTGCGGACTGTTGGGTGGATTGAAAGCCAAGCAGTTCATCGCACATAGCGGTGATGACCTTCGACAGAAGCTGACCGGCAATCCTTCGTTCATTTTTTCACTAATACAGAAGTTCAACAAGGCAGATGCCGAACCTATCTATCCTGATCATGACATCATCGTGATGAGTGACGAAGCACACCGTACACAGAATGGTGTTTATGCCGACAACCTCATGCACATGTTGCCAACAGCAAATCGCATTGGCTTCACCGGTACGCCTTTGTTGCGAGACGATAATATCACAGCTCGTACTTTCGGACAGTATGTATCTGTGTATGACTTCAAACGTGCAGTAGATGATAAGGCAACGGTTCCTCTCTACTATGAGAATCGCGGTGAAAAACTTCAAGATCTGAAGAATCCGGAAATCAATGCTGAAATTGCCGCCAGATTGGATGAAGAGGAGTTGGACCCCTCACAGCAAGCTAAACTAGAGCGTGAGTTTGCACAGGAGGTACATCTGTTGACCGCCGAGAAACGACTGCGAGTAGTGGCACAGGACTTTGTGCGACACTATAGTGACTTGTGGACAAGTGGTAAGGCTATGATGGTAAGCTTCAACAAGGTAACTTGCGTCCGCATGTATAACTATGTGCAAGAATACTGGCAGAAGGAGATCAAGGCTCTGCGAAAGCGCATTGAGCAAGATCCTTGGCAACAAGAAGTTCAGGAGATGAAGCGCAAACTGCAATGGATGGAAGAAACCGAAATGGCAGTTGTTGTATCGCAGGAGCAGAACGAGATACAGACGTTCAAGAAATGGCATTTGGACATCACTCCACATCGTGAGAAGATGGAGAAACGTGAACTTGATAAGGAGTTCAAAGATGCAGATGGAAAGCTTCGAGTTGTTTTCGTCTGTGCCATGTGGCTGACAGGCTTTGATGTCAAGACACTCTCATGCCTCTACATAGACAAACCGATGAAGGCGCACACGCTGATGCAGACGATAGCTCGTGCAAATCGTGTTGCAGAAGGCAAGTCGAATGGTCTTGTGATTGACTATATAGGTATTGTGAAAGCACTCCGTCAGGCTCTGGCTGACTATACAGCTAATCCTGATGACAGAGACAGTGGCAATGACCCTACAGTCAACAAGGAAGAACTTATAAAGAATGTTTGGGAAATCATTGCGACAGCGGAAACGTTTCTGCATGAAAAAGTTTTTGAATTGCAGGAACTCATTGCTGCAGTGTCATTTGAGAAACTGTCACTTCTGAAGAAGGCAGCAAACCAACTTTGTGATAAGATTGAAACCCGTAAGTCGTTCTGCACATTTGCGACTACCTTACTCAAACTTTGGAAATATCTCGATCGTGAAGATATAACCGAAGACATGCGCAAAAAGAAAGATGCTCTGGAAGCCATCTACAAGGAATTACAGAAAAAGCGTAAGCACGCAGACATCACAGACCTGAGTGTAGCAATCAATGATATTGTCAATGAGCATCTTGAAATAGATTCCAATGCTATGATGGCTGCAGATGATGGTGGACGTAGATTCGACATCAGCGGCATCGACTTCGATTTATTGCGAAGAGAGTTTGCCAAGCGTGAAGACAAGAACCTCGTTTTGCGTGATATTCAAGACTTACTTCAGGAGCGTCTGGCTCGACTATTGGCAGAAAATCCATCAAGAATTAACTTTTACGAAAAGTATCAGGAGATTATTCAAGCGTATAACCAAGAGCAGAATCGCGCAACGATAGAGAAGACCTTCGAGGAGTTGATGCATCTGTCTCAATCTCTCAGCGAAGAAGAGAAGCGTTATATACGAGAAGGATTCAAGAGTGATGAAGAGCTATCGCTCTATGACCTCCTATTGAAAGACAATCTGTCAAAGACAGAAGTCAAAAAGCTGAAGAATGTAGCCATAGAGTTGCTTGCTAAAATAAAGGAGCAGTTGTCTGGTATGGATCATCCATTTGACAAGCCAACGACTCGTGCTACTCTTATCATTACCATACGTGATGTTTTGTGGCAGGAACTTCCAGAGAGTTATAGCGAAGAAAGTATAAACTACTACCGAGATACCATTTACAACTATGTTAGTCAAAGATATGGTGGTGTAGCATAAAACTAAAATAATCAAAAAAGGTTGAACACGAAAATATGTGTTCAACCTTTTTTGTATAAAGCAAGTAGGCTATTATTCGAAGATAATTCTAAATAGCACTACACGTTGTTCGGAGTCGGTAGAATCATAAGCCTTTTGAGTACCGCCAAAAGCCTTAAGAATCATACGATCTTCAGAAATATCGCAGTTTTTAATCATCAAATCCTTAACAAACTGCACTCTATCTTCCGACAATTTTTGATTTATTTCAGGGCTACCGGTAGCTTTATCGGCATAACCCTCGAGTTGCAATTTGGCATTAGGGAATGCTTTAAGAATCTCGCAAACGTTAACCAATTGATTATTAACCTCGGAAATAGGAGTTGCGGTACCTAATTGGAATAAGATAGAGCCAACAACCTTATTGTTAAGTTGGTCGGCGCCCTCTTTTGAGCCGGCAACGATAGTATAGTTGTAGTAGTTTTGAGCAGGAGCTTCAACTCTCTTGGCATCGTTGACCTGTTTTGATAGTTCGTCGATTTTATTTTCGAGAGCTGTATTATCGACAACTACACTATGACGACGGTTTTTCTTCACAGCCTTAGGAGCAACACGATTTCCTGTAAAATTATGACCGTTGATATTATAAGTAAGACCAACGCCGAAAGAGAATAGCGGGTCGGCAACACTACCGGTAATACGGCCTTCGAACATATCAGGGAAGAGTGTTGTATTGGCAAAGATATTAATATCCAATTGAGGGATTATACGACATTTACCCATAATGCCGAAATGGGAGGTGAACAGATGAGATTCAGGCACTCCGTTTTTAGCGATAATATAACTGTAACCGGCACCTACAGAAGGGATAACATCCCAGCGGTCGGTATTTGCAAAGCCCTTATTAATAAGGCTCAAGAGGCTTAAAGTAACATCTACATGAGCATTAATATAGTAGATAGGATAAACATAGCTACCATCAGGGCGTATAGTAACGAAATTACGTACAGGATCGGCCACACCATTAGGGTCAGCTAAAAAATAACCGGAAGTGGTGCTACCTGCATTTGCTTGATAGCCTTCTACTTGTAAGCGACCACCTATATAAGGAGTGAACCATTTTCCGGCAGCTAAAGAGACAAAAGGAGAGAGGTTCTCTTCATTATAATTAAGGCGAGCATCTTTTGAAAACAAAACATTTCCACCTGCTGAAACTTCCAAATACCAATTATCTTTACAAGCTCCGAAGTTGTTATGGCGCACACTATCCTTCTCTGCTTTTTGAGCAAAGAGAGCACCGGCAATCACTACCGTTAACAATAATAGTAAGTATCTTTTCTTCATAATTATATCAACAAAACAAGGTTAACGAATAGAGAATGTAGGAATAAAAGGGGAGTCGGTAGAACCGATACGACCATTTACTTCAAAAGGAATTTCCTCATCTACTTGATATAAATATTTCAGAGGTACATTATAATATTGAAGTGTAATATTGGCAACTTCGTCAGCAGCACCGGAAACGCTGATATAGAAAAGACCATCTTGTTGAACGGACACGCCTCTGCATTCACCATTGATAAAAGCGCCTACAACGTCATCTTCCGATTGATAAGGAAGGAGGTTTTCCGGCAATTGCATCACGATAGTACAGGTCTCGGAAAGGCCTTCATAAGAGGTTACTGCCCAATGCGGATTTTCATAGGTGTTATATACCGGTTTATCTTCACAAGACACTAAAAAAAGCAAAGAAGCGATAATGGCAAACAATGATAATTTGGTTTTCATATTTATATAAAATTAATGTTTCGAAAATATTAAACAAATCGTTTTGGGAACCGATTAAATTCCCAAAACGATTTTGTGTATTATAATTTGATAAATTTAGCGGAATATACTTCACCGTTTACATTAACGGTTACCATATAGTTACCGGCAGCCAGACCATCGAGAGTGATATTTAATTGGAGTTTACCATCGACAACCTCGGCATTGCTGTTAACGAATACTTGGTTACCGGCAGCGTTAGTAATAATTACTTCGGCTTCTTGGGCATCAACTCCGTTAAGAGTAACCTCTACAAAAGATTTAGCAGGGTTAGGATACAAGCTTAATTCAGGCTCGAGAGTGATAATTTCGGCATTTTCGAACTCGATAATTACAGGAGCATCGATAGTACCTTTCACTGAGTTAGGCTCATACATCATATGAGTAGTAGAAGTGAGCGTAGTACCGTCTGCTTTACGGAGTACGAAAGTAATTTGCTCTTTATCAGTCTCTCCGGCAATAGAGATAAATTGAAGTGTAGTATTGCGGGAGTAGTTGACAGCAACGGAAGTACCGCGGAGCACATCGCCTGCATATACTTCTATTACATCACCTGCATCAACATTATTTGCTATGGCAATCACACTCATATTAGAAGAGTATTCAGAAGAGTTGACTGCAGGGGCATAACTAGAGGTAGTAGAGGTAGAAGGATAGTATAATGTCTTGTCAACCTTATCGGTATTGAGGAGCATGTAACCTGCAGTAGGTTCCATATATTCCAATGAGCCTATCCAGTTGTTACCGCTATACATTGCAAATTTATCTATTGACTTAACAACGTCACCCTCTTTAGCTTCATATCCGGCAAGGGCTACTTTCACAGAGAGCATCTTGTTAGGCAAGTAAGAGATATAATTCCAATGACGAGCAGAGAGTCGGATTGGGCAAGTAGAAGGATCCATTACCACACCGCTCAAGTTTATAACGGTAGGTTCTTTAGCGTAAATCATGAACATACCTACATTATCAAGGCTCCAGAATGCATTTTGCCATCCGCCTTTCTTAGCAGAATAATCAGAGAAGTATACCATATTCTTGATAATATCGCCTGAATGCCACTTAGCGGAAGAGAGTGCGGTATTAATATCAGAGAGTACATCGGTATTTAAGTTGAAGCTTACCCAGTTCCATCCACTGTTGATATTTATATCTTGATATAAGATAGTCATACCATCGAATACGATAGGGTTTAGAGGAGTACCATAGATAGCATTATTGCGGAAAGTAATTTCCTGTGCCGGGATAGCCTCGTAAGTAATACCTGTAGAGGCATCGTACATACGGAATGATAATTTCTTATCTTGAGGAAGATTACCATAAACGGTAAGCATTGTAAACCACATATCCACATCTTTATTGTAAGAGCAGTTTGCAACGCCAACGCATTGAGAGCCGTTAAATGCGGCGAGGATATCATTCTTATCATCAGAGAAGATATTGTTAAAGCGCATTTTACCGAATATCGACATGCTGTATTTAAAGTCGGCAGGATTTACGCTCCAATCAGGTACTTCACCAACAACGGTAAGGTTGATATAGAGAGGTTCGCTAACGTTATTCTCATTTGTAAGATATACTACTTCGGAATAAGTACCTACGTTAAGGTCTTTACTTACAGTGAAAGTAATATGATTTACAGAGAGAGGGTTGATACTGTTTTGTTGAGTAGAAACCGTCAACCAAGAAGGGAGGTTAGTGATTTCGTAGTTGATAATAGAACCACCATTATTAATTACATCGATAGTGAATTCGTATTCATCATAGAGTTTCTTGGTATCGGTCCACTCGTTTTGGCTCCACTTGAGTTGGTTACGATTGATATAAGCACTCCACATGATAGGAGATAATATTTCGTTTCCATTTTGGTCGAGGATACCATCAGCCACGAGAGTAACGATAGTTTTTTCGATAAGGTCGGCAGGCTCGTCAAGAGTTATGATAAGAGCGTCGTTATTAACCACATAATTGAAGCTAAGATTTTCGGCAGGGCCTCTATCGAGGATAGGAGCGGCAAGCATAGATTCTACGGCTTGTCCGTTAGCTTCGGCTACTGCAGGAACATAAGTAGGGTCGGTGAGTTCATGTTGGTCTACGAGAGTATAGTTCAAATCCATATTACCTTGCCATTCATCGTAATATTCGAATGGATAGTAAGCGATAAGACCTATCTCATCACCTTTAAGGCGTTTATTCATATACTCTTTAACCACAGAAGCGGTTTTGTAAAGATTCCATATACGTACCTCATCGATATTACCACGGAAGTATTTATCCATAGTGTAGATACTGGCATTTATTTCGTTCCAACCGCGGGCACCAACGAATGCATAAGCGGCGCCGATAGAGGTAAAGTTACTAATAGAAGAGTAAGCTTTAAGGTTTCCATCGACATATATTTGCAAGCGACCTTGAGTTCTACCGCCTGTTACAGCGATATGGTGCCAGTTGTTATCATTATAAACGCCATCGACAGCAACTTTATGGTTATTGCAAGCAAAATAAAGGATAGAGTTTGCATCGAAGCCGATTTCGAATTTATCTTGGCTACCACCGAAGTTATTACCGAAGGCGTCGCCATTGGCGAGCATTACGGCGTTGGCATTAGAAGCGTCGGCTTTGAACCAGAATTCGATAGTGAAGTCTACATCCTCAGGGATAGAAGCTGCTTCAGTATTTAATTTCAAGTAACCGGTGCTACCGTCAAACATAGTTGCATAGCCGTCAGGCATTGACCATTCACAACCATTGATAGCGAAGTTTGAACCGCGTGCCAAATCTTGAGCAACGGAGCCTTTACCTTCATTAACAGGAGCATAGAGCATAAGGCCTATCTCATTACCTGTGAGTTTTGAAAGGCTATAGAGTTGTAAATCTGCCATTGAGCGTACCTCGTCCCAAATGCGGATATTATGGAGTTTACCACTGAAATATTGGTCGTTATTCAAAGAAGCACCGATGATAAAGTTACCGATACCTGAATAAGCTCCACATACTGCATCGGAGAGTATTTCGGTGTAGTTGTAATACAATGCCACTTTACCCTCTTTCTTGAATACCATAGCTACGTGAGCCCAAGAGCCTCTATCGTAGTTGAATGTAGCGGAAGAAGTGTATTCAGTGCCATTAACAACGGCAACGAGGTGCTTGTCGGCAGTGATTTTGAGAGCAATATTTTGATTTACATTACCATGAGCAAAGAGAACCGCATCTTGAAGGTCGGCATTAATCCACATCTCAACGGTAAATGATTTATCTGTTAAGTTGCGTACTGCATCGGTGTAGAGGTAATCGCTGCTACCATCGAAAACGAGAGATACGTTATGGTCGGTAGTAGAGCCGTTTCTCACACCGGTAATTTGGAAGTTCCTCTTAGTAAGATAACCATCGGCGATAGGTTCGTTGAAATTCAAGCGGATTTCATCCTCTACAGAGAGAATACCATCGGCAGGTTGAGCGGAACCGAAGAGGCGAGGGTTATACATATCTTTTATACCGGAAGCAACTTCAGAATAGTTGTATACCAAATCTCCGCCAATATTACAGATAGTTACAGCGCGTAAGTTATAGCGTTGATCGGCAAGGTTATCCATGAATAATTTATAGTTAATCTTACCGCCATCCAGAGAGTTAATCATCTGTGCAGAGAGACCATTGGCAAGAGCTTGTTTATACAAACTTGAGTCGTTATAGAAAGACATCAAAGTTTTGTATTGATTATCGCTTTCGGAAGCGGCTTTGTATTGTAATTCTATATGGTCGAAATCGGTATAGTTTACATCGAAGTTACCGAGTTGGACATTCATATAGTGTTGGTTAATGCCATCTACCGACATAGTATCGAGTTTGGTATTATACACCCAATTATCATAAGGTTGAATAATAGCGACATCAGAGCAAGACTTGATAAAGTGAACTTGCAGAATAAGGGTATCGGCGATATCTTCGAATAGGTCGGTATCGTCGGAAGGTTGACATTCAGACTCGAGGATAATTTGGAGGTCTTCATAATCGAGTACGGCACCTTTACCCACTTCGATAGTTTTGGTAAGGAGTTCACCGGAAGGGATAATCAATTTACGACCGCTACCGATAGGGCTACCATCCATAAAGATTTTTGCGCCATTAGGGTTTGATTTATCGTCGATTTTGAGGTTCATCCACATAGCCTCTTTGGCTTCCGATTGGTTTGTCATATAAACGGTGAATTTAGCTGTTTCTCCGCTTGGAACATTCTCAACATAGTCGTTATCAGTATAGATAAGAGGATCTTCCATAGAGATAGTAGCTACGGAGAGTAAACTACCCGGGTTATAGAATTGGGTAACCTCTTCTACCTCGTGAGGGCAAGAAGTAACACCACCTTTAGTACGGAATACGAAAGAAGGATAATAATCGAGTTCGTCTACATTTCCCTCATCAACAGAACCGCCGAAACCTTGACCGTTATTATAGTCATTATTTTCGTTTTTCTCGCGGCAAACGTCGACAGAGAGATAGTCGGTACCCTCTTCACTAAGCACGAAACCTTTTGAGTGAGTGCGTTCTACTTCGGATTCAAATTCTCCACCTTGAGTAGTAACAATATTTTCTTCGATATGAAGGTCCCAAGTTACTGCGAATGCAGTAGCGCTGACATCGGTGCTACCATAAAGTCCTACAGCAATATCGAAAGAGCTGTTATGAACTCTTGCTCCGGAATAAGACTCGCTATATTCCAGTTCCACACCTGCTTGTACTGAATAGTTTTGGAGTAGTTCCGCCTCAAGTTTTGCTTTTTCGTTATTAGCAATTTCTTGTTCCCATTTACTGATAGCTTGATTTAAATAATTGATAGTATCAGGGATAGGAATTAATTTGCCCTTAAACAAGTTATTAACGTAATTATTGTCTATAACATTCTTATAAATAACTCGATAACTTGGTCCATCGAGGTTATTATTAGGAGTACCATAAGATTTATTTACGATGGAAGTATCGCTGTTGCTCTTACCGAAGTCAGGGTCGGTAGGAGGCAAATAAGAGAGATAGAATACAGTATCTAATTGATTTGCAATAGCTTGAAGAGAATCAAGACCAAGAGAGTCATAATCTGAAATTTGCATCAAAAGTTTGTTTCTAAGGTCTTCGAGATTAGGGATGAGGCGATTTAAGATATGTTGTTGAGAATAAGCGAATAGAGTACTAAAGTTTTGAGAGATATTAGTACCATCACCTTCAACGAGAACCCAGTTATCGTCTTCATCGTAGAATACATTATCGTAATAGTCTTCAGTACCATTATTGGTATTACGGTTATACTCGGCTTTACTTACGATAGAAACCACATTTGTACTACCGAAAGAGAGGTTTGTAGAATAACCGATATATACGTCACCATTTGCACCCACATATTCCGGAGAAGGGGATGTTTGGAAACGGGTAGTGAAAGTAGAAGAAGTGCGAGAAGTATTCACACCGGTATATTCTTCAGAGTGTTTAACACCGATAGTTGTACCGGACTCAGCTTCAGAGGTAGTGGTAATAGTACCGGCACCAACTCCACCTACTAAAGTAAGGACGGCATTTTTTGCGCCGAAAGTTTCGTCAATAGAACCCTCATTAGAAACAGATCCCTTATAAGAGTTAGATTGGTTTACTGTAACACCTTTTTCGAGGTAAGCGTAACTATTTGATCCAGGAGGGTCGCGGAGCACGCTAAGTATACGGTCAGGACCACCTGTAACGAAGTCTGTTCCGGTATTATTACTACCGATTACATAAACCTTACCACTATCGATAGAAGCAGGATAAACCCAAGGGAAAGTAGCTGTAGAAGAATTAGAACCGATTTCTACTCGTGCTGAAATGGTTTTAATACCGCTACCGATATTGATATCTCCACCTACGAAAGTGTAAATACCTCGTCCGGCAGAGTCGAGTTCCAAACTGTAAGCAGTAGCATCTGTGGTTGTGATATTGTTAGTAAACTTAACCGTAGCACCGGAAGTAGGCACTTTATCCAACGCACCGTTGCCATTATAGCGATATCCCTCATAAACTTCTGCAAGGAAGTTATATGTACAGCCCTGTTGGAACACCGGCTTTTCGAATATATAAGAGCCGTCAGGCTTGATGATATGAACGGAATCCACATTACCGACAAGGTTTGCAGATACTACTAAAGATTCTCCAAAGTAAGGCAATACATCTTGCATATTAGAGGCAAGTTGTGAAATTGTTACCTCAGGTTTATTACGTAATATGAATTGCTGTTTTGCATTATATTTTACAGAATCTTTCTTATCAAGATATACGGTAGATTGAGAAGCAATAACGAATGGAGTAACCGCAGTATCATTACCATATATAGTGGTTTGATAAGTAGTATCGAGTTTAGTAACTATAACGGAGTCGCTATACTCATACTTCTCGAATTGGTCTTTAAATACTGAAGTAAGGTTTAACTCGGTGTTATTACCCGGTATGTTAGATTGACCCGGTGCATTTACAGTAACAATGAATTTCTCCGGTATAAGGTAAGCCACGAATTCACCTGTATTGTTATTGACTTTGATAGTAGCTTTATCTTTGTCGTAAACAACAGCATTAGAATCAACCTCAGCCTCGCATCCATCCAATTCGTGTTTATACACAACGGTAGTTTGGTTGCTATTCATATAATAGCCGGTACGTTGATGAGTAAGAGTAACGGTGATATTATCAGCGAGGTTATTTTTAGAGAGTCCGAATCCCACAGGATAACCTTCTTGAATTACACCACCGGCAACACGACCGATATATTTAACTTTTGTGATATCTGTGAGTTCACGATTAGGCACTCTATCTTGGTAGTTAAGGTCGGCGAGGTTACGGTCACAAATACGACCATCGTATAGGAATGTATGGCCATCTTTCTTCACTTTTACCTCGTGAGTACCGACAGGAACTTTTATTGTGAATTCACCATTTGCATCGGTAAGGATTCTATTATTTTTGTCATCTAAAACAACTACTCCATCAATTTCGAAATAGGCACCTTGTACAGGGTAAGTACCGCCCTCATAAGTAACAGTACCGGAGACTTCAAAAGAAGAGATATCCGTAAAGTTTACAGTATGATTTTGGGCTCCGGCGCTGATATATCTATCTTCGCGTTGAGGAGTGAATTGGTGGATACCGCGTTTCGGAATAATAGTATATAATGTACCGCCGCCGAAATAAGGAACGCCATGTATAGAGTAGCTACCATCATTATCGGTATAAGATCTATAGCCGAGTTGCGCATTAGTAGGAATGTTGGTAGAGAGCGTAACATTCGACATTTCGCCGTGGTTTTTGTTAAAGTTAAAGTCTTTTGTATGAGATACATCGTAGAATTCATTGTCCACGATATAGTTAAAAGAATAGTAAGCAACGAGGTTATCTTCATTACCGACAATATATCTTGAATAGTCTTTAGCTATTTCATTATCAGCGAGGGCGCGTTTCCAGATACGTACTTCATCGATATTACCGCGGAAATTACCGCCACCGATATTCAAACGGTTCGTATTAGTGGTCATAGAAGCAGATACATTCAGTTCATCTGCCAACACGCCATCTACATAAATAGCCAATCTTGAAGCCTCTTTAACAGCGGTAACGTGGAAGAATGTAGAAGTATTTGCATAAGAAGTAGTAGTATTCAACGTAACGTTACCCACTTTAAAATAGAGAGTACCGGATGTGTTGATACCAAGTTCATACATACCGCTCTTGGAGATGATATTGCCATTACTATTATTGTTAAATACATAAGCTTGTAAAGTAAATTCGGAAGCACCATCCAGGGCTTTGAAATCATCCACATAAGCGGCATCATTACTATTGTCGAATAGCAGAGAATAACCGTAAGAATTCATGCTACTTGAGAGGTAAACCTCAACGGAATCTTCTGCTTGACCGCCTTCGTAAGTAACTCTACCGTATACATCACCTGTAGGGGTACGGAAACCGGTAGCATAAACGGCGTTAGACTCAATCAAATCTTCGGAACATTTCAGCAAGCCGATGATTTTATAATCATAAACGGTACCGGCTTCTGCCATATCATCATATTCGCGATAGTGAGTAAGCACAGAAGCACCATCAATGGTTTTGAGAGCATTGAAAGTAGTATCGGTGCCATTATGTACACGGCGGAAGATAGAGAACTGGTCGTAAGTACCTGTAGTTTCCCAATCGAGTTCGATACGGTCGGAATAATAACCCTTAGAAGCATCCGCCCACACCAAAGAGCCTTGTTTGGTAGGGGTAATTCCTGAAGTTACATATACATTTGTATTAAAGTCTTGTTCATTACCCGGCTGTACATATACTTTATATATATATGTATTACATTGTTGGATGGCATAATCGTAATATTCACCGCTTTTCATAACAGTGGTAGAAAGACCTGTTAATTCGTTAGAGGTACCTGTAGTAGAATTTTCACGTACTATAACGAAGCGGGAACCGGTACTCCACAAATAGGAATCATCATTGATAGTCCACTGAATTTTAATAGCATCATCGTTATTTACCTCCACTAATGAAGCAGAAGCGGAAGTAACACTAACGTGTTGGAAATTAGGAGTTATAGTGACCATTTGACCAAAATTCCAACCCCAATTCGGAAGGCTTGGAGTATTGGTAGTAGAACGTGTTATACGGTAATAGATAGGTGAGTAATATACACCTTTCTGAACGAGGTCGTCGGTAAAACTATAATTCTTGGTAGTAGGTGTAGCCGACATATTCAGTCCTATTTGCTCTGCATTAGAGAAATGTATGTTATTAGCACGCTCGATAACGAATTGGTCGGAGATACAAGTTCCGGATCCTCCGGAGAAATTCCAACTTAAATTCACCTTACCATCAGAAGTATAAGTAGCGCTAAAGTTTTTAATTTCCTGATAACCGCTAATAGTGTGATTTACTTTTACGGTTTTAGTTACTTTTTCGCTAAATCTAAGTTCGAAAGAGTTTGTTAAGTTCACACCATTATCAGAACGACTTACTAATTGTGATGTGTTTGATGAAGTAATTGCTACAGATTTGTTATTCACACCTTTCCAATAAAGGTTTTGCGGAATTTGATATTTAGAGCAACTAGCAGTAACTTTTATTTGGTCTTTCGCTTGATCAAAAGCAGAGCTAACTGAGAAGTCGGAAGCAGCGATATCAGGGAGAGTGGCTCCTGTCTTAGTTGCAGTTTCCGTAACAGCACTTTCTCCATCTTGGTCTTGTTCTATTTTAAAATAGAAATAGAAAGAAACTGCTTTACCAAGAGCTCTTGCCGGCGGATAATAATAGAATGTAGCACTTGCGGCATTACCATCAGAAACACTTTCTGAGAATTTTCCGGAAGTGACAAAACTACTACCTACTTTTATGTAACCATTATCGGAACTATTGGCACAATCGGAGTAATTTACATATTCGCAATCGGAGCAACCTTTAAGTTTCATAATCGTTATGCTACCGATACCATCAATTGCTGCATTGATATAAGAGTCACCGGTAAGGGAGCAGTCTTTAGCACTATTTGTAGGGTTAAAATAGTAGTTGAATGTAATCTTAAAACGACCATAGCTCTCCTCATAAACTACCGTTGCCGTGGTTGGTTTTATTTTATCGATGTAACCCCAATTAGTGCCCGCAAAAGCAGAGAGGACACCAATTGTGATTAACAATAACAGAATATTAATCCTTTTCATTATATCTTATATTTTATTATTTAACAACTTTTTTGATAGCAAATACTTTACCATATACGGCCTTATCGATACTGAACTTAGCACCAATATTAAAGTCGAATAGATAAGCAAATTCAGGGGAATTAACCTCCTCTGTTGAAGACCAAACGATATTAAGACTATTTACATCTACACCTTGTGATTCGAGAATTGTTTTAATAAACGGCAAGGCATCGTAAAAAGAGTTAAGCTCGTTAATAGCAGGCAAATACCAACCCGTACCATAAGAGGCTGCCCTAATAAAGATAGGATTTGATCCTGCGTTGTTTATATTATTAGAACCATCAGAAGCATCTATAGTTCCCCATCTGGTATATAAATTAGAAGAATTATTCCATTGAGAAGTATATGTACTATTCAGTGAAGACAAAGAGATAACTTTTGCTTGTTCACCTCCCGATAACACTTCGAAAACAACGCCTTTCAAAACACCATTTTCATAATATAGGTCACCCACAGAGAAGAGCCCTTGGCGATACTTCAGAGTTATTACCTCATTGCCTGTTACTTTATTAATAGTTATTGATCTTATACCTTCGGTAATAGATTCAAAATTTCCATTACCTGAAACTTCATATTCCGAGAAACCGAAACCTGTTATTAATTGTAAATCATAAGTAAGTGATTTACCATAACCAACCAACACTGTATCAATTACAGTATCTACCGAGTCACTCGCATTCTCTCTCGGATAGAAATATTGATTATATATTAACAGTGTATCACTTTCGAGAGTAATATCAATAGTAAAGACGGTGTCGGTATCCGACACAGAGAAAGAGGTGTAACCATTACCCTTATCGGCATAGAAATTACTAATTTCGTTTACAGCGATATCTTTTACGCCATAGCCATCGTCGGTAATTACGGAAATGTTAACATCTTCAAATGCCGGCACTTCCAATTCTCCGTTGTGCATCAATCCCATATCGTCTTGAACAGTAGCATGAGCGAGAGGGAAATTATTTACCATCACTTTAACAAATTTAGTGTTGGCGATGTTTTTCATCACATAGGCAGGATTAGTCCATTGAGGTACGCCTTCGGAATTAGCCACGAGGAGGTAACCGGCAGAGCCCGGTTCAATCTTTGTCCATTCTTTAGAATTATTATTCCAATATAATATTTGGCCATGCTTATCACCGATAGGTCGGCCCTCTAAATCTTCATAATTACCGCTAAATCCGTATTCGCTGATAGTATCTTTAATATTCGGGCGGTTTGACAACTCATTATAATTGCCTGAGAAGGAGTATCTACTTACAGAGTCTGCAAAATTAGGTTTATTTTCTAAATTATTATAGTCTGAAGTACCACCGGTATTGACGGCATATTTCTCTACAGTATCCTTCATATTCGGGAGGTTAGAGACTTTGCGATAATCAACTCTATTGCTATAAAAGGCGATAGAATCCGGGAAAACCGGTAGATTCTTTAAACTGCCATAACTCCAATTTCCGATTACGGTATATGCTGCATTGGTAGCAATATTTTCGATATTCGGTTTATCGCTAAGGTCGTTATAGCTACCACTGAAAGAGCCGTCGGCAGAGAGATTCGGTTTGTTTTTCAAAAGATTATAATCGATAAAACTATTCCATACCGGCAACGAGTCGTTTCTGAAATTAGGTTGACCTGCCAAGTCGGAATAATTACCGGAAAAGCCTGTATGCATAGGAGGCACGTCGGTAAGGTCGTTATAACTTCCGCTAAACAATGTAGGTTTGTCTGTTAAATCATTATAGCTACCACTGAAAGTATATTTATTTACACTATCAGCGATAGAAGGTTTTCCGGTCAAATCGGCATATCTTCCGGAAAATAAATTAGGGAGATTAGATAAATCATTATAATCGCCGGAGAATAGCTCGGGTTTACCGGAGAGGTCGTCATAATTACCGGAAAACCCTTCTACTACGGGCACATCGGTAAGTTGGTTATAACTAACATTTCCGGTAACCGACTCGGCGGAACGTGCAGATAAAGCATAAGGCACTGACAGAATTTGACTTATTGATACTAATTTGTAATCAAAACCGCCATTAATATCGGCCTCAACTTTGACAAATAGGTTTCCATCACTCCAGTTGATATCGCTGAAAGAGGAAGTGGCGTTACTACCTCGTCCTACAACGAGAGTAACAAGGCCCTGACTATTAGAGCGTACTGAGTGATTCTCGGAATAAATAACATTATTTCCATTAGCGTCGGTAGTAATGGAAATTCGCATTGTCACCACCTGATTGGCTGCTAATGCACCTAATTCATTGCGAATCACAGCTTGAAAGTTAAATCCTTCCGGAGCTTGTGCCAGCATTATCATTGGGGTGAGCAACAATAAGATAAAAATTTGTAATAATTTTTTCATTTGTATATTTAACTAAATATTTTTCACTATCTTAACAGACTGAATCAGCTTTAATTCTTTATCAACCAAAGCTAAATAGTAAACACCTGTCGGTATTGAAGAAAGATTAACCGACATAGGAGATCCGGTTAAAGGGGTAGAAAACAGTAACGAGCCCTTTGTATCGAATATTAAGATAGAGTATGTACTGTTTGGGTTAGAAACGTACACATCTATATTATCGACAAAAGGATTCGGAGAAACTGACAATGAAATGTCGGTAGTGGGCAGATTGACAGAGGTAGAGATTATAGATTCAAAAACCTGTTGAACACCAATATTTATCGAGGATTTGTTATCGGCTCCATAACCTACTATCGGTTGCCCTATCGAATAAGAAACATTCGCTTCTTCTCCCGACGTCGAGCCACTAATAACAACGGAACTTTGACTATAAATAGATAATGTATTGATTATACAAAATAGTATAACCAAGTAATACTTATTGAGTTTCATATGTAATAACTTAAATATTTAAATTCCTAGATACCGCAAAGGTACGAATAAATATTTATTCAGGAGGTATATTTTCTGAAAAAAATTTAATTGAAATATTGATATTCAATAGGAATAAATTTTTTAACAAAAATACAACAGAATGTAAACGGGTTTTATTTTTTTACGATAAATATATGTTAAATTTCATTGTCTGCCACTAAATTTGACATAAAATGCGTTACGTATCCATCAGTGAGACTGATACGTAACGCATTATTGTTTATATCAATTTATTTGTTTCTGCCCTGTGGTATCCTTATCTTTTCTTTACTATGTAGTTTACTACAGGGAATGTCTGCCCGTTCAAGGTGTATTTGTACCAGCACAAGTTCCAGTCGAAGAATTTGCGGCCGGAGTTATCGCCTGATGCCAGACCCGGCACGCATGCAGATACTGTAAAGCCGCTTGACTCCTCGTGTGTAGTTTCGTTGGTGTTGCTGTAGCCGAAACCTGCTCCGGCTTTCACACCGAGTGATGAAACCACCAATTCGCTTTCCATAGAGAAAGTAAAGGCAGCGGACGTTGCCGAGCTTTCGTCGAGTGCGATCTCACGGATAACAGAACCACCTGTTCCGGTAGTTACCCAACTGTCCCATTTGCCGTTACCCCAAAGTATTTGAGCATCAGGCACATTACATTTAATTTGTGTATTATTCTTTGGATATGAGAACGGGTCGCCTATTGTATGAGAGAAGACTTCGTGTAAATTAGGTACATTCTTGGCATCTGCCATCAAACGATCGTAATCGGTAAGAGCAAGACCCACGGTCATAGTCTCCATTGGAACAGATAGGATGAGTTCATTGCCTATCTCGTCGACATTTTCAGATTCCACCACTTCATAAGTATATGTGTCGTACGGAGTTGTCTGCAAAACCACGCGGTCGTCGTCACGGGCTTCATATAATTGACTGTAAGTGACTGTATTGCTATGTGATGTACTGTTGGTGCACTCGTTTTGCATCTTCATTGTGAAATCCACTCCGCCGAGTTTTGTTCCGGTGATAGGTGCGTTGATTTCCGCTTCGAAGCCTACTATGATAGAAGAACTTATACTACTTGAGGAGGTTGTCTGCATTGAGTTACTGCGAGAATATCCCCATTGTGTTACGAAGTCGTAATCAGGACTTATTTCATTTTCACCGTAAGTATATGTAGGAGGTGCGGCAATCAAGGCATGGATACGTGGTTCCGAGAAAGACATCTGATAACCTTTGTATCTAAGTGTCTTGGTATTAGGACCTCTACGAGCGTTTACGGCACATAGAGCGGCAGTACTTGCCCACTCTTGGGTGCTGCTGTAGCGATACCACCACATCAACTCAAGTTGCTGTTTAACCCAATTGTCTCCCCATTTTGAACCGGAATTACAGTATTTTAATAAATCGCCATTAAGATTGTAATTGTTTCTCAAATTGTCTTCAATACATTCGCCATCAAAATATGTTTCCGCCAGACCTTGGAACATAAATACATCATTATCCTCATAAGTACTCCAATTATGGAAGTAGATGAGTGCATCCCGTCCATCTGCTTCAGGGTCTGCAGCAATGATATTATCTGCATAGATAGACCAAATTTGATTATCTAAATAAGGGAGTACCTGGTATTGGAACTCCAACTTTTCAATGCCTTCACTCCACTTCCACATATCGGCACCTACTACTATATCGTAAGGATATCCGTTGCCGCGCAAGTGTGCCAATGTCACATTGTTATTGCCTGCTTGACGAATATCGCCTCTGAAACTATATACAATATAAGTGGAGTCGGTTTCCGCATAGATTTGACCGTTAGCTTCGGAAGGATCATACATGGTACGCCACAATCTTCCTTGTTTTTCAAAACCGTTAGCATCGGTATAATTGCGGAAGAAGAGAATGATATCATCGTATTTGCTATTTGATACGTTACCCACTTTGACATCGCAGAATATGGCGTTGCCGTAATTATTGGCGATAACGCGTGAAGCCATCGGTGCAACTTCCACATTACCGGATTGGAACAACATTAATTCCGCCATACCGTTTAAGTTTGTTGTATCTGTTGTATCTGTTACGCCCACTTGAAGCACGACAATATCAGGAATTTCATCACCATTGACATCACCTACCGCAAAACGTGTTACCGGTTTATTTATCGAGCAGTATGATGCGTCCTTTTCCGTACTGTCGTTAACCATATTAAAGTTTTTGTGGTAAAGTGGTTGTTCGGTATAACTTCCACTAATGGTTCCGTTTTTAGCGGCAGTGAGCATAGTGTTTCCATCGTACACCCATACTTCACCGTCGATACATATAACAAGGTCGTCCACACCGTCTTGATTGAAGTCGGCAGTAAGTAATTGGAATATTCTCTGCAAATAATCCATACGTGCCTCATTGCGACGTCTAGTGTTACCGGACATAGACCAATTTGTGAAATTTAATACGGATGCTACTAAAGGTTTTATGTAAGCATTGAGCGGGAGGTAGAATCCCTTGTGGTTGCCGTTTTCGGTTTGAGGGTTTAATACGGAATATCCATTGCTTTCGTCATCGGCGATAGTGATGTACACGCCATCCTCATGGTTATAACTGAATACCGAAGGATGGTTACTGAAAACGTTATTTTCAGTTATAATACGGAAGAGGCGACTCCATTGCATCTCTACAATACATTGAGTGCCGGCGCCATTGTTCATGGCAGCCATTTTGCGAAGCACGTTATTGTCAACGTTATTAGTGCCACGGTCACTCAAGAAGTTTCTGTTACGATTAGTATGAAAATTCCAATTGAGGGAAGTAGTGTCTTTGTAAATAATTCCGCTACGAGGTTCTGCTGAAATACTGTTGTATTGTCCGCTTGAGTAGTCAAATGCAATACTTTGTCCCATATCATACATGGTGTAGGTTTTGCCGAGCGGACCTCTATCCAATGCTCTTTCACTCGGTGATTTCTGTTTGACATTGTTAATACAGCCAAAAGTTTCCATCATCTCGTTGTAAGCGGAAGGTGCTTGACGCACACCGCGTACTGGAATCAAATATCCGGTGCTGGTTTTAAATGCAACATTGTCGTTTGCGTCGTTCATCTGCATAACCAGCATTACACCGCCCAAGGTACTACGCGTCATCAGATAAGCGGAATCGGTATTGATAACGCTACCGTTATAGCAACCGCTTGTACTCATACGGAGAGAAGTGCTGTCGACTGCAAAACCATTGTTCTTCATCCATCTTCCGGCTGTGCTGTAATCACCGCCATTGAACTCTTTGATGGCATAGTCCAACTCTCCTTGTGTAGGCAAACGCCAGCCTTCCGGCAGAGCTTTGATGGCTCCGGCTTTACTGTAATAAGCTTGTCCGGTATTGTCATCAGTAGCAACAAGGGCTACTTCAGGATTATTGATAAGACCCGCCAATGCATCAGAGGCAAGATAATTGGCATAGGTCAAAGATGGATTATTAATTCTATGCAAGTCCTCTGCCATCCATAACAAATCGCCGGCACGAACGATGGTATAGTTATATCCGTCGGCATCCTGACATCTGAAAAAGTCAAAATATACAGGGTGACTAGTGCGTGGAGAAAGCGTATAGATAGTTGTCATATTACCTGATGTACCTGTAAAGCGAATAACATCGCCTTCGGTAAAATTCATTTGGACACAATTAGTCATATTGCTTGAAACATACATAGGTTTCTGAGTGTCTATTTGCTGAGATCGTTCTGTAGAAGCCCAATCAAATGCGACACCGGCAGATATGCTGAATGTTTCACTGCGACCGCTGATCCACTTCACACTCTTGTCGAATCCTGGTGCTGTAGCACGTATCATATATACTCCACTCGGGAGTTGTGGCATTGATACGGTGGCATAACCCGATGAAGCATCCATTCTTGTTTGGTAGATGGTAGTACCGTTAAGCCCGTAAATGTAAATTTGTACTTCTCCGGGTTGTTGCAGGCTGACCAGCATTCTGTCGTCAAAAATGCAGATGTCTTCATTGTTGTTGTCATAATACACGTTTTCTACATCTGTAGTGCTTGTAGCGACATTAAGTACCAACGTATCTTTTCCGTCCATTTGTACGCTGAGGCCGTTGCTGAGGTTCTCTACCAAGACATCGTCAACGGTTTTGCTTTCGCCGCGACCGGCAAAAGTGAGTTTGATTGTTCGCGTCTTTGTTGTACTCGTCTGAGCGGAAACTTGCAAGACGGGCATACATAAGGTCGCAAAACTAAGAAACAACCATAATAATGTAAAATTTTTCTTCATAAGATGGTAATGTTTAAATGTTATTGTAGTTATTAAAAATTTCTGTTTCTCTAATTACTTGCAAAATTACTGATTTATGGTCAACCTGCCGTAAAATAAATCGTGGTATTTCAATGAAAACATCAAAATACCACGATTTGACACTGATATAAAACTCTGTCAATGCTTTAGTTTATCTCTATATTCTTGAGGTGTCATACCTTCTTGCTTTCGAAATAGTTTATGAAAGTTGCTCTTGTCTGCCACACCGATTAACTTATGGATGGCGGATGTAGGTATATTTTCATCACTGAGCAAGCGTTTTGCTTCCATCAATCTTAAATTTTGCCTCCAAGTGCGGAAAGTAGTATGCATCCGATTAGTGAAATACCACTTCAACATAGTATGCGTAGTGCCAAGTTCGGTGGCTATCTCTTCTACTGTTTGGTCGTTGCGGACGTACTGTTTTTCTTTCACCCACTTGTCGAGAGCATCTGAGAGTTGTGTCTCAGCATCCGGATTTATTGCGAGTGGCGGTAGTTCAGCCTCAATATTCTCATTATCAGGCGATTTATCGGACGCTTTTTCATCGGATGCTATCGCTTTGATGATGTATCCGGATTCTATACGGTAGTTGATAACACTAATAACAAGATAAACATAATATACGACGTAGATGCATGTGAATGTATTATAACAGATTATTCCAAGCCTGAATATTACAAACATCAATGCACAAATCCCCACGGCAAGTGCTCCTATAAAGGAGTTCTTTACCAATCTCAAACTATCGCGCATATCCTCGTCGAAATTCTCTTCTAATTTACGTAAACTATTTTTGTAGGAATTACTGAAAAGCCGGCAATAATATGCCAGTTCCGCTGCATAAGCAATGATACCCGTCCAAATTCCTACTTCGACGAAATTGCCCTTCATGCATACCAATGTTACTATACCTACACTTATAAACGCTATTACTACTGCGTTGATAATAAGCCAACTTACACTTATTTTCTTAGGATATATGAATACAACACATGTTGCAGTAAACAGCATTGCTTGGTACATTGATACAACCAATATCGACACCATCATTATCGGACTCGGTGAATCATTTCCCATTAGTATTGCAGTGACAATATTTGATATTCCCATGACTATATAGCAGATTATGAGCAATTTATTCATCCGCCGAATTGCTCTCCAATGCTCGCCGTCCGGCATTTTTACAAATGTAAGCACTATAGCCAAGGTGAATACTACGGCTGACGCAAATATGTCTAAAAAATTAAATCCCATCATTTATCCTTTTTTACCATAGCAAAGGTACAAAGAATTATTGAATTACATAAAGGTAAGTGTAAATATTTTTAAGCACATGGAGCTATTTATCATAAAAAAAACACTTTTCAAGCGTATACGCTTGAAAAGTGTTATCATTGAGTAAAAAATATAAACTAATTATTAAGCTTTTCCGTTGCTTCCAAGCACATTATTGATTTTGTGCATGTAAAGTTTTTTAAGCTCTTCACGGGCAGGACCGAGATATTGACGTGGGTCGAATTTATCTGGGTTTTCTGCCATGAATTTACGTACAACGGCAGTCATTGCCAATCTACCATCAGAGTCGATATTAATTTTACAAACTGCAGAGCGAGCGGCTTCGCGGAGTTGGTCTTCAGGAATACCGATAGCATCTTTCAGTTTGCCACCATAAGTATTAATAGTATCTACATACTCTTGAGGAACAGAAGAAGAGCCGTGGAGTACGATAGGGAATCCCGGGATTTGTTTTTCAATCTCCTTCAAGATATCGAAACGAAGAGGAGGAGGAACGAGTTTACCGTTTTCATCGCGAGTACATTGTTCCGGAGTGAACTTATTAGCACCGTGAGAAGTACCGATAGAGATAGCGAGAGAATCTACTCCCGTGCGTTTTACGAAATCAACAACCTCTTCTGGGCGGGTATAAGTATGGTGTTCTGCAGAAACTTCATCTTCAATACCGGCCAAGACACCGAGTTCACCCTCAACGGTTACACCATATTGGTGAGCATATTCTACTACTTTACGAGTGAGTTCGATATTATCTTCATAAGAGTGATGAGAGCCATCAATCATAACAGAAGAGAAACCCATATCAACGCAACTTTTGCATAATTCAAAAGTATCGCCATGGTCTAAGTGAAGGCAAATTTGCGGTTTTTCCCAACCGAGCTCTTTAGCATACTCTACGGCACCTTGAGCCATATAGCGCAATAAAGTTTGATTGGCATATTTACGAGCGCCACTTGACACTTGTAAAATAACCGGTGATTTTGTTTCGGCACAAGCTGAAACAATTGCCTGCATCTGCTCCATGTTATTGAAATTGAATGCAGGAATAGCATAACCGCCATCTACTGCACCTTTGAACATCTCTTTGGTGTTCACAAGGCCTAAATCCTTATAATTTACCATATTTATATTGTTTAATAAAAATATTTAAATTCACCACAAAGTTACAAAAATTATATTACTTACGCAAATCAAAAAGGTACACAAAAGAAAATTTGACTTCACCTTGTGTAAAGTAAGTAGGAGATTTATACTCCATAGGCAATGTATACAGATATTTATTAAGGGTACCGTTATTCAAACTGTGCATATAAGAGGCTCGAAATTGGAATCCTTTTTGCCATTTATATGCAAACCCGAGCTCGAGGGCGAACTCGCAGCGCATTATTCTTCCGCCTTGATCTTTACTGAACATATCGGCATCCATATAAGTTACCGGCTTATGTAGGCCTCCATTTTCGTAGGCGAGGTCGCGTGCGTGCAAGCCACAAGTAAATACGGGTCCGGCAAAGAGTGTGAATGCGCCTTTATCGTTATTGGTAAGGTAGACAAATAGATGAGCAGGAACATTAAGATACCCTATCTGTCGATGAAATTTATTCGAAGTTTCATTACCCTCTTCGGTATAAATCATATTCCAACACATATTACGCATTTCATACATAGCTGCGGCATCAAAACCCCAACGGTTGCTGAAGTCCATCTCATACATCATACCTGCGTGAAATCCGGCATTGGGGAGTGCTTGAAATATTGCGTTTTTATCCAAAGAGATTACATTACCATAGTTCAATTGCGGACCTGCAATAAAACCGAGTTTTTGTGCTTGTAATGCCCCGTTTATTAAAGTAAACAGAGTAAATAAGGTTAATAATGTTCTTTTTATCATAAAATAAAGTATCTATTAAAAAGTAGCGACGGGAGTTTTTTCTGCGCCTTCGTCTGCTTTAAAATATGGTTTAGTATTAAAATTAAAGAAATTACTTATCAAATTATTAGGGAAACGGCGTATTGTAGTGTTGTAAGTTTGAGCCGTTTCGTTATATGATTTACGGGCAACTTTAATACGATTTTCCGTACCTTCCCATTGTTCTTGAAGGGCGCGGAAATTCTCGTTAGCTTTAAGTTCCGGATAATTTTCAGTAATAGCCATCAATCTACCGAAAGCGGCGCCTACTTCGCCTTGTGCTTTTTGGAATTCCTCCATTTGTTCCGGAGTCATATCCTTAGGGTCGACAGTTATTTGAGTGGCTTTTGAACGAGCGTTAACTATATTTTCAAATGTAGAAGACTCGTGAGCTGCGTAACCTTTTACTATATTTACAAGGTTAGGGAGCAAATCGGCACGGCGTTGATAGTCTGCCTCCACATTTGACCAAGCTGTATCTACACTTTCTTCTAATGCTACCATATTGTTATAGCCTTTAATAAGCCACAAAACTATAATAGCTATTGCAGCTACCACAATAATAACGGTTAAAGAACTTTTTTTCATGGGAAAAATTATTAATGAATAAATAATAAATATATAAATAATTTAGTAATTAAAATCTACCGCTAACGCCTCCACCGCCTGAGCGTCCGCCGCCGAAACTGCTTCCGCCGCTAAAGGAACCGCCACCGAAAGAAGAACCGCCACCGGAAGCCAATTTCGGCAATACTTGAGTAGTGGTATATGTATGCTGACAGCAGTCGCATCGGTGAACCAGCTCTTTGGTGCCGGAATGCGTTGTAGTTGGTGCTAAAGCAATTCTGTTCGATATTATTGAGCAGGCATAAGCTCCACAATTCGGACATTGTGTATATTTGGATCCCGGTATCGGGTAAGCCATTTTTTTATGATTATGGCAACTATCACACTCCCAATAGTTGAAATCTACCGAATGCAATTTATTCTCGACCTCATCCCTTTTGGTAAAATATTGTTTTGCCTCTTCCGGCTTTATCAAGTGCATTTTTCCGCCGCATTGAGGGCAAGTTTGAGGAGCGAGCCGAAGATTATTCTTCAAATTTTTCAGATAGATACCGAGGAGGAATAAAGTAGGAAACATAAAACCGAGGAATTTGAAAAATTGTATCTTTTTGGCAAGATAGATATCTGTTTCTATCGGGTTTCCTGCAATCTTATTCTTCGATTTACTGTCGGTTGTAGTAGCCAAAGCAGAGAGTTCTCCTCCCACTTTTTCTATCATTGAAGTCGACTTATCATTTCCTTTTGCTATAATTTTTTTATCTTTATCGTCTTCCTTTACATTTGTATTTTTATAGATACTAAAAACGAATAACAGTGTTACAAGAATAGATATTATCATCCAATAACACAATACGTTAACCGCTTTATATCTGATAGGTACTTCTTGAACAAGCATCTCATGGATAAACTCTTCGGAGTTGAGCTTTTCGGAGATTTGTTGAAGAGCATTAATAAAAGCCTCACCTGTTTTGCCCTCTTTAAGGAGGGGGAACATAGTGTTGTACATTACGTCGCTCAAGTAGGCATCCGGCAAATATCCTTCAAGGCCGTAGCCGGTTTCAAACCTTATTGCTCTGATATCTTTTACATACAGCACTAATACGCCGTTATCTTTTCCTTTTTGACCTATGCCCCATTTATTAAATAATGAGTAAGCGAATTCATCTTCATTATCACCCTCGATACCCGGAAGAGCGACGACAATAATTTGAGTGGTGGAAGCCATTTCCACTTGTTTTAAAATCGCTGTCATTCTCTCTATTTCCGAGCTGGTAAATGCATTACACATATCCACGACATAGGGGTTGTACATTGCATTTGACCGTGGGTTTCTCACTTGATCTACAGTGAGTTTTGCATCTATAACCCCGTTCAACGCGGATTGATTATTTTGGGTTTGAGCCGACAGCCCTGTAATAATCAACAAAAAAATAAAGATGGGAAAAAATTTCTTCATATATATACATATATGTATTAAAAGTTATTTACTTCAACGAGGTCTATTTCAAAAACCATTACGCTATAGGGTGGAACGCTAAAATTACCATACGCATCTTTACTGCCTTCGGCACCATAGCCCTTATCAGCAGGGAGGTATATTTTCCATAAAGAACCTTGAGGCATAGTACTCAGCACATCTTGCCATCCCTGTACCGTACCACTCAGCACAAGGTTCACCTCCTCGCCGGTATCGAAGAGTGTACCATCGGCAAGCCAACCTTTATAATTCACTCTCACATAGCTGGATATCTCCAAGTCCGGATCGTAATAAGGTTTTGGCACAGCTCCATATCCGGTATGAATTTTTTCTACTATAATACCGGAAGCATACTCCACAACCTCGTATGGAGATGTGGCCTTGATTTCCGCGCGCTTTGCTATCAACCACTCCTCATTGTACTCTTTCCACGTGGAAAAGCGCTGACATGAAGGCAGTAGTAGCAATAATGTAGATAAAAGCAATATATATTTTCTCATAATACGTTTCTTATCAACTGCAAATTTAATACTTTTATTTGATATAAATAATAATATTCATAATTGTTTTTCCTATCGCCATTAATATAATCCTAAAAAAGAGGGATTTACCAATGATATAACGATAAAAAAGGAGATTAATTATTCATACTTAAAAATTTGGTGCAAAAAAAGAGAAGATAATTCTCACCACCTTACAAGACAAAATCAGCACAATGGAAGAGAAGGTCATAAAATATTTTATTTTGCTATCCACATCGAGGAATGTTTGAGAAAAAATCCACAATATCGGGATAGCAAGGATATATAAAAGATTCAAGAACCACATATTGACGAATAGGCATAGCAGCACATTTACCAGTGTGATAATAGTGTACACCGGTATCAATATATAATTAAGCTGAATATTATCTACTTTATCCGGAACAATTCTATCGTATATAAAGCGGAGAATATAGAAAGAGAAGTAATAAGAGGCGATAAAGAAAAGAGGTTCGAAAACGGCATCTTTAATCATCTCATCCAATATGAAATTACGAAGAACGAAGCAGTGTTTAATAACATTAGCAAAAGAGATAAGGATAGCGGAAAAGAGCACGAAGGAGTAGAAAAACTTAGAATTTCCAAAAAGTTTTTCTTGATATCCGCTAATAATCGTTTTCTTTGGTTCAAACACCAAATCTCTAATGAAAACGAGGTATGTCTTTATCTCTTTTTTCCCTATCATCACGATGTTAATAAAAGTATGAAATATATTATTTTGCGATATTTTTCAGCCAATCAATCTCGTTTTTCCAAAGGTTTTCGTCGGGAGTTTCGAGAATAAGAGGGATGTTTTCGAATCTGGTATCGGTAAGGATACGGATAAAAGGGGATTCACCGAGAAGGCCGTTACGTAAAGTTTCGTGTCGATCGACTCTTGACGCGAGTTCTTTTTTCGAGTCGTTCAAGTGCATACCTTTCAAGAAATTGAAGCCTATAATATTATCAAAATCGTTCCACACGATATCGAAATCCTCCCCGAGAAGGTTATACCCGGAGGCGAAAGCATGTTGAGTATCGATACATACTCCGACACGGCTTTTATCATCAACGAGGTCGATAATAGTGCGTAGGTGTTCGAAGCGATAACCGAGGTTAGAGCCTTGACCTGCAGTATTTTCGAGCACGGCTGTTACGCCTGAGGTTTTAGAAAGAGCAATATTGATGCTCTCTGCGATAATTTTAAGGCAGTCGTCTTCGGAGATTTTTTTCAAATGAGAGCCCGGGTGGAAATTGAGTCTATCGAGTCCGAGTTGTTCGCAACGGTGCATCTCTTCGATAAAGGAGTTACGACTCTTCTCGAGCGATTCCTTATCCGGAGAGCCGAGATTGATAAGGTAACTATCGTGAGGCAGTATCTGACAAGGAGTGAAGCCGTATTCCGCGCAGCGACTCTTAAAAAGAGCAATACTCTCTTCGGTGAGGGGAGAAGAGAACCATTGTCGTTGGTTTTTAGTAAACAGGGCAAAAGCGGTTGCCCCGATATTATGTGCATTGAGGGGAGCATTTTCCACTCCGCCTGAAGCACTTACATGTGCACCTATATAATACATTATTTCTTGCTGAATTTTCGTTTGCGAATAATAAAGAACAGAGTAGCGAAAAGAGCGACTATTACAAGGGGTAATACAGTATTAAAGAGGATGATAACGTTACGATTAGC
>SAMEA3663028__coassemble_103_pt1 | contig 38215 bp, 20 predicted proteins | sample SAMEA3663028__metabat2_high_PE_039 | metagenome-assembled genome bin SAMEA3663028 (sample SAMEA3663028) | pig gut metagenome | biome: pig gut; feature: pig-associated habitat; material: faeces | place: France | collected 2012 | reverse complement strand
ATGGCACTTCTTACACTTTTAAGCGCACTAATGTGCCTTCAGCTTCTTATAATCTTACTTTTTATAATAAATATGCAGGTGCTTTCACTCGCCGATATGAGAACGACCCAGGTTTTGATACCGTGCCGCGTACCGAAGTGGTGGTAGTGCCTGTAAGCGGTGATAGATGGGGTGTGAATAAAGATACCCGTGTAGTGGTGCGCCGTATTGTGCATAATATCGATGGTGGCGAGCCTATTGCCAATGATGAGTCGGTGCTCTCCGGTGTACGCGATGCGGCAACGTTTCTTAGCTCATTAGCTGTTGGTGATGAACTTACGGTACATATGGAGATGCGCACTGCAGACGGTCAATACCCGGGTATCGATCAGCTCGTGGGTGGCAATGCAGTTCTTGTAAAAGATGGGGTGCTTACCTCTAGAAATACTACCGACAGTTATAATTCCGTCGTCTATCCGCGTACTGCAATAGCCTATTCAGCCGATGGCCGTTGGCTCTATCTCTTCGTTGCCGATGGTAAGTATGTGGGCGGTTCGGTAGGCATTACTTGCACCGATATGAGTGGCATCTTAGTATCCATGGGGGCTGCCTTTGTAGCCGGTCTTGATGGCGGCGGTTCTTCCGAAATGGTAGTGCATCATAATATCGTCAATAACCCTGCCGATGGCACCGAGCGCTCGGTTGGTAATGGTTGGATGGTTGTAAACAGTGCCCCTACTGATAGCGTTATTGCCCAAATTCGTTTCTACGACTATAAAATAGAAGTGCCTAATTTTACACAATATACACCTGTAATAATGGGCTATAATCAATACGGAACTCTTATCTGTAATGATGTCAAAGGCTTCACTCTCTCGGTAGATGATGCGGCGGCAGGTAGTTGCTCAGGCTCCGTTTTTACTGCCGGTGCCAATGCTGTAAACGCCACTTTAACAGCTACTTACAACGGAGTGTCATGCTCAATGCCTATAAGAATACTCTCGTCTGATATCTCTTTCCGTCTCGACTCCGTAATCGTTGATCAAGATGTGAATTATTCTGTGGAAGTATCTACGGTAACTAATGATAAAGAGTATTTCGTCAATCCGGCTTCAATGTCATTTATCATTGAGGATAATAATATTGCAGAGGTGGATCAATACGGACGCCTTAACGGAAAAGCAAATGGCAGAACGATGCTCTATTTCGACGAAAATGGTAATAGAGATTCTCTGTTGGTGATTTCTGAAATCAACGAACATAAGATGGTGGCAACCGACTTTACCGATGCATCTCAAAAGTGGACGTTGAAAACCTCTTCCGCAGCATGGAATACCAATTGGAATACGGAAAAACCTAATCGCTTGGAACTCAATTATTCCATTGCTCGAGCACCGTATATCAAAATTATTGGTGAACTCCGACTTTTCTCTCTGCCGGATAGTATGAAATTCAACTTCCAAACTTCAATGTCGTTCACCAATATCTATTTCGGCTTTAAAGTGCCTACATATTCTCAAAATCGTATGGTGAATTTCGCCGAAGTTGCTGATATTAACAAGCCTATATCACTCACTATTTTGCCTGAGGATATCGTGCCTGATGCGAGCGATTTGATTTATTATCCGCTAATACTGCAGAATATCAATTTCTATATTAATACCGATAGTACCGCTGCCGGTAATCATTACATTGAGATGAAGAGTCTTGACCTCTATTACGGAGAAGAGATAATCACCTCAGTGCCATTCTCTCAAATGGAGAATATTTTCCTTTATCCGAACCCTGCAAAGGATGTATTATATGTTCATACATCAGATACAGAGGGTATTGTGGAGATTTTTGATTTGGAAGGAAGGCGAGTTTATTCCGCTCCGATAGCCGGGGAAACTACAGAAATAAATATCTCTGCATTAAACCGGGGGGTATACTTGGTACGTACCGCAAAGGGCTCTGCTAAATTAATAATCAGATAGCATGAGGAAAACAATAATAAATAGTCTACTGCTCCTCTGCTGCATGCTGATAATTCCGTATACGGCAGAGGGTCAGATATTTACTGCTGTGGAGGTGATAGATGTAAAGGAAGCCGCCACTCCAATGGAGTTTAAAGCAAACAACGCGGTAAAAAAAGTATCTATCAGCAGCAAACAGCAATATATAGAGGTAACAAAAAGGGGTAAAACTATCCGAATAAATCCCACCCCGCCCCCTCAAGCATCGATGTACATATGGGTGTCGCTTTCGCCTAACGGCAAATATATCCTTTATAATGTGCCACTTAGGGGTACTTTCGTGTGCACGATAAAGGGCAAAGTGGTAGCGGAATTAGGCAAATTGAATGCCCCGGTATGGTACGATAACAATATTATTTTAGGAATGGATGATTACGATGACGGAGAAAATTTTACTAAGTCGGATGTAGTGGCAGTAAATTTTCGCACCGCTCAAAAGCAGATTGTCAGTAAGGAGACTATCGCCGTTTATCCATATCCTGAAAAGCCTTTTGTACACTATTTTTCGCCTAATAAATTAATAACTATAAAGTTAAAATAGAATATGAAAAAAGTTTTTACATTACTCGTCTCTGCATTAATTTGCGTTACAATGTTTGCAGAGGGAAGAGATAGTATTAGAATTTATATTAATCCGGGCCATGGTGGATATGGAAGTGATGATAGAAATATGGCAGTCTACCCGTTTACTTCCGGAGACACATTAGGCTTTTGGGAGTCTTGGAGTAATCTTGACAAAGGCTTGATGCTCAAACAGATGCTCGACTCTGCCGGATTTACTACCGCCATTTCTCGCGTTCAAAACAGAGAAGACGACGACCTTAACCTTTCTCAAATAGTGAGGATGAATAACGAGTTCGGCTCTACTTTCTTCCTCTCTATACACTCCAATGCGGGAGGGAAGTCCAATTATGTATTGCAACTCTATGCCGGAATTACTCCCGGAGATACATATACTTATCCTACTGCAACACCATGCAGCGAAAGGAGTAGACTTATCAGTACTGAGATAGCAAAGAATCTCGTTTCCAATCAGATAACTTGTTGGGGAAATTCTAATTACAGTGTTGTTGGCGACAAAACTTTTGCTCGCACCGCAATGGGATGGAGCGACGGTTATGGAGTGCTCCGCGGCCTTACCACTCCCGGTGTTATTTCCGAGGGTTGTATGCACGACTATCAACCGGAAACCTATCGCTTGTTAAATCACGACTATCGCTGGATGGAGGCGTGGCATTTCTATAAAACTTTTATGAATTATCTTGCTAAAGATAGCATCCCTACCGGTAATATTGCAGGTAGTGTACGTGACCAAGATCGCCCTGCAGAGTTGCCTACATATAATTTTATAGATAATTCTCGCGATTCTTATCTTCCTATCAATGGCGCTGTGATTTCTCTTTTGCAAGATACTACCGTATTGTGTAGTTATACTACTGATAATCTGAATAATGGTTTCTTCCTTTTTAAAAATCTTCAACCCGGAAACTACAATGTTAAGATTGAAAAAGAAGACTATTATTCAAGCACTTTCCCTATCGAGGTTCGTGCTAATGAGATGTCGTATCTCAACTCATCTATAAAGATGCAACGTAAAACTCCCCCTGTAATTATCTCTCATATACCGGAGAATAATATCATTGACAGTATCAGTTGCGCTACAAAAATCGAGTTTGTCTTTAATTGGGATATGGATACTGCAGCTACTCGCCGTGCCTTTTCTATCGTGCCTTCAGTAGCCGGAAAAGTAGACTTTTCAAATAATAATTCAAAAATGGTATTCTTGCCGGATAACCCTTTGATAGGTGCTACTCTATATACTATCACTATCGATACCACCGCATGTCACCCGGACACCACTTTTGAGAATAAGTTACAACAAACTTTTGTAACTCAATTCATTACAAAATCTCATGACATCCTTTCGTTGTTATCTTCCAACCCGTCGACAGATGCAAATACACTTTATCTGCGTCCGTCATTCTTCTTGCTTTTTGATGCTCCTTTAGTAAGTTCCACACTTCTTGAAGGCATTTATGTACTCGATGCCGAAGGAAATATAGTGGAGAAGAATATGCGTAGCGCGAAAGTGAATAAAGTAGTAGCTCCTTATGGTTCTTACTCTTTTGATATAACGAATGAAATGGAACCCGGCAAGAACTACTCTTTGGTAATAGAGGCAACTGTGGAAGATACAGAGGGCTTGAATACAAGAGTAAAGAAGGTAATACCATTTATGGTACAAGGTATACCGGCACGCACTCTATCCACGATTTTCGACCCTACTGTATTGGCTTTTGCTTATAATGCCACTACAAGCAACGGCGTGAAGAGTGCTTCCGCTAAAAAATCCACAACGGTATATATGAATAAAAGAGCAAGTAATAACTTTACTTATACATTCAACGGCGATGCAGGTTCTGTAGTGAGATATAACCTTCTCAAACCTGCCGAAGTGGATGCTAACATTAAGTATTATATGAGTATAAAGGGAGATGCTACAGGTAATACACTCTCTTTATTACTGAAAAATGCCGACAAATCGGACTCTATCCTTGTTGATGTTACCGATTTAAAATCAATAAATTGGGACGAGTATGAAGTCAATTTTGCAGATTATATCGATAAAGGAGAAAAATGGAGTGTAGAGGCGGTTGTAATCACAAAAGGTACTGCCATTACCGCCTCTTTACCTGGTGATGTATATGTAGAATGTGTATATGCAGATGTAAATGCCACTACCGATGTCGAGGAGATTTATTCCGATAATTATAAAGTTTGGCAAAACGCCGAAAATGTTTATCTGCAATGTCCTCAAAATGCTATGCTGAATCTCTATACTGTAGATGGAAAACTGTTGCTTAGCAAGCCTGCCGTTTCAGATGTCGAGAATATTGAATTACGCACAATAAATATCACTTCACTTCCTACCGGAAGTTATATACTCAATGTAGTTACTCCACAAAATTCCGAATCTATCAAGATAGTGAAGTAAATGATAAGATAAAAATTTTGCGAGGGAGGGACTTTGGTCTCTCCCTTTTTTATGCGTAAAAATGATTTTTTGTCGTTTTTTTCATATTGTTAAATAGTACAGAACTGAAAGAGTAAAGATTAAGGCGATTTTTTAACTTAAATGTGATTGTTTCGAATCGACATGTTAAATTTAAAGAGTTTTTGTCGTCGAAAAAAATAAAAGTAGTATCTTTGCAGTTGTAACTATAGTCTATAATTTAATATTATATCACTGTAATTTTAAGACAATAAATATTTAAGTAATAAATCAATCTTAATAATCTAACACATATTTTTATTATATTTTTTACTAACTATTTTTTATTAATTTATGAAAAGACAATCTCTATTGATGCTATGTCTAATGGTGTCTCTATTGTTTTTTGGAGGTGGTTTTCTTCAATCTCAAACTGTACTATTGAATGAGAATTTCAATTCCATGACAGGAGCGGAAGCCGTTCCTTCGGGTTGGGATAACTCGGACTATACCTGTGCAGCCGGAGAGGTGTGGAAATACTACAATAATGCCGCAGATAATTACGACGGCGTTTGCCTCCGCTTTAACTCTTACAACTCTTCCGAAGGGGAATATTCCGTGCTGAAAACGCCGGCTTTTAACATCTCCGTTCCGGTAGAACTCTCTTTCATGTACAAGAATCCTACCGGTGGTGAGATGATTGTATATCTGAATAATACCGTCCTCGATACCTTGACCAATGTAACGAATTGGACGGAGTATGTATTCCCTCTTAATGCTTTTGTAAATAGCACCGACGCAAGGGTGGTGTTTAAAAGCATTAGTAATTCCGGTTCCGGTAAGGCTTATCATTATCTTGATAATGTGCGTGTTGCCGAGCCTCCTACTTGTAAAAAACCTATTAACCTGATTGCTTCTTATGTCACTACAAACTCGGCTACTTTCAGCTGGGAACTCGACTCCAGAGGTAACGACCCTTCCGCTTTTCGTGTTACTATTCGTGAAGTACTCTCCGGTAATACAATCTGTTCCGACTCTGTGGTTATCACCTCCTTCAATACTTTTACTATCAATGGGTTAAATCCTAATACCGCTTATGCCGTTACTGTGCGTAGCGACTGCTCCAACAATAATTACGGTTATAGCGAGTATACCCCTTATTATAGCTTTACTACTCTATGTAATACCGGTGCTTTCCCTGTGGTGAATAATTTCGATAGCGAAACGGGCGATATTCCTGCTTGTTGGACTATCCCCGCCGATTATAACCAAGGCACAAAATTGCAGTCTACAGTGACTTCTACCGGCTCAGGTAAGGCTCTTTTGTTAAATTATGATAACGCTAAAAATGGTTTTATCGCTACTAACAGTTTTGTAGCTAAAGCCGATTCCATTCAAGTAAACCTAAAATATTACGCCACATCAAACTCAATGCTCGAAGTAGGTATTACAAAAAGTCCTTACGACTTGAGTTATCTGGTAATTATCGGTACGGTAAACATTTCTAATACAAATAGTTGGGTGCCGGTACGTGTCAATTCTTCTATTATTTCCACAATTCCTGATTACGGCGATACCGTGTGTGTAGTACTCCGTGCTTCCTCCGGAGCCGTTTATATTGATGATTTCTCTGCAGTACTCAATGAAGGATGTTCTCGCCTTGAGAATATTTCTATCTCTGACGTTACTTATAATTCCGCCGTTGTTAACTGGGACCCTGAATATATCCCTGCAGCAAATTATGTGGCTCGCCTCGCTACTGCTAATGATACCTCTTTTGTCTCTTTCTCTCAAGTTCCTTATACTCTGAGCTTGCAGCAGAATACCGATTATTCTATCTCTGTTGCTGCTGTATGTAATCAACAAGACACTTCCGAATGGAGTGTGCCGGTGGCTTTTTCTACTCTTTGTTATCATACCGGTAGTGGGTTTTTCGAAGATTTCGAAGGTTCATCACTGCCGGAATGTTGGCTTTTTGCCCAAACAAAACTTGGTACGGGTAGTGGTACCGACTGGGGTGCCGCTTGTTGGGTGCTCAATTCAAGCACCTCTTATACCAATAATAGCAAGAAGAGCATTAGAGCTCAACAGAGTAAAGCCGGTGGCAGATATATCGCCGTGCTCCCCGCTATGAATATCCCTACTGCCAATGCTTATGATGTTACTTTTTATATGTATCGTTATACTACTACTTCTGTTACGGCTGCCAAACTCAAAGAGTGTATCAATGTGTGGGTGAATACTACTCCCGATACGATAGGTGGTACAAAACTCGGTTCGGTATCCACCTATGCAAAGGGATATCCTATTGTTGACGAGAAGGGTATGTATGAGTATTACTATCAAATACCGATGTCCGGCGATGTGTTTATCATCTTTGAATTTGCAGCACAATGTGGTACTGCTGCTTATATCGATGATATTTCCGTAAATCTATCCCCTTCTTGCCGTAAAGTGAAGGATATCAAGCTCGACGGCACCACTACAAATACCGCTACTATCAGTTGGACTCGTGGTGAGAATGAAACTCAATATCTTGTAAATTACAGATATATCTCAAAATATAATGAAGTAAATCCTGATACCGTATATGGCAATCAGATGCTCGTAAACGGCACAAGTTGTGTGATAGAAAACCTTCCGATAGGCGACATTCTCGATATCAAGGGTAGTGTAGCCTCTTATTGTGGAGTGGGTGATACTTCCGTATGGGTGGATTTCTTTTTCGAGAATGTATATACCAAAGCAAATACTTACTCTTTGCCTTTTGCCGAAGATTTCAACCGTGTATCTTCTTCTTTATTCCCGCCTGCCGGTTGGTCGCGCGCCGTTATTAAAGAGGATGCAAAAAAATCGACAAGTTATGGAGAAGAAACATGGATAGGTGCCTCTACTACCTCTGCTACTTCAAATTATTATAATGTTCCGGGTGGTGCCAACTTCAAGAAATGTACTGCCGGAAATAGGGTTGTACTCGCTACTCCGGCGTTGGATTTCGACCCTGCCAAGCGTTATCAAGTGGTATTTACAATGTATCGTCATTCCTCCAATAAAGCTAAAGAGGGGTTACGTATCTTGGTTTCTCCTACTCCTGATGATACCCTTAATGCAGTAGCGGCAGGCTTCTATAATGCTTACTATAAAAATGCTCCTGCAGAGGCTAAATCCGGTAAATACGAGTATACCCTCGAATTGCCTGCTAATATCGCCGGCATCAAGTATGTACTCTTTGAGGGTATTTCCAATAATGGTAATGCTTTCTATATCGATGATGTATATATAGAGGAGGTTCCTGATTGTAAGCGACTAAAAGATTTTAAAGTTGAGGCTTTGTCAAAAGATTCAGTGCTTGTAACAGTGACAGATACTGCTTGGCATAATGATACATGGCAGGCTTGCTTTGTAGCTCCGGGTGCAGATCCTCAAGAGGCTACTACAATATTCACCTCTAACGGAGGCGTCGCCTCTATCGAGGCTTTCGGACTTCAACCGGATTTCCCTTACGAGGTATATATCCGTCGCTATTGTAGCCCCGATTCTCAATCTCCTTGGAGCAGAAAATCTTTGTCCGTACGCACTCATTGCGATGCCTTTATCATTACGGCAGAAAACGATTTTATTGAAGATTTCGAAACACGTTTTGTAGTAAAATCTACTGCTATAGATACCATTAAGGGTTGCTTCTTCCAACAATATCAAAGAGAAAAATCTACAACCGCTAGTGGTTATCTCTATTGTGTAGAGAAAGTTACCGCGTCAAAACCTACTGCGGAAGTACTCCCTTACAAGGGAAATAGATTTGCAAGAAACGGCGTTAATTACCATAACTGGACGTATCGTCATTTCCACCTCGAGGCTGGTAAGCAGTATAAAATGCAGGTTTATGGTTGTATAACTCGTGCCGATGAAGACGACAATACACAAGGTGCTTATTTTGCAATGGGTTATGCTTCTGTTGCCGATACTGCAGCTTTCCGCCGCAACACTTTCCTTAGCACATTTACAAATTCCACTTCATGGACTCCGATAACAGGTTATTTCACCGTGCCACAAACAGGTGATTATTACCTTGGTCTGTACTCTTTTGCTACAAATTCTTCTATAGTAAATGCAGTATGTATCGACGAACTTTCGGTAAGCGAAACCTCTTGTGTGCCACCGCTCAATATCGAGGCACAGGCGGGAGTCGACTCTGCCACTATCTCATTTACTTATGTTGCTGATAGTGTGGAAGTGCGCGTCTCTTCCGTAGAGTGTGATAAGTATTATCCGCTATACGATGTGTACCAAAATACGACTACTGCTACAAGCTTTAAAATAGGTGGTTTACAGCCTAATACCGAGTATTGGTACACTGTGCGCTCTTTTTGCAGCGGTAAGCCGAGCGAGTGGAGCTCTGTGTCTACTTTCCGTACTAAATGTGCCCCTGTAAGTCTGCCTATCCAAGAAAATTTCGAGCTTGCATCCGACCTCGCTTGTTGGAGTTCGCTCGGATATAACACTTCCAGCGTGTTCAAAGTCACTTCCGAACAGCAGAAAGTGGGTCAGCGCTCATTTAAAGTGAACGGCGTAACAATAATTACTCCGGAGCTCAATGTGGCTTCGCTTGCTAATGTTACTATCTCCGGATATGCCTATTCTACTACTTTAGGCATCTCTTTCGATATAGGTGTTATTAACGACCCTACCAATGTAGATAGTTACGAGCATGTGCAAACGGTGACTTTGTCTTCTTCTTACACTTGGAATCAGTTTAATGCCGACTTCAGCGTGCTTAACACTCCGGATTATGCCGAATTTGCCAATGCAAAATATATCGCCATAGTAGTAAATGCCGGTACCACATGCTATTTCGATGATATCATCATCTCTCAAGCACCATCGTGCCCAATGCCTACTAATGTGGAAGTGGTTAATGTAGAAAATGATAAAGCGCGTATTCGTTGGAATGCCGGTGGAGCTGAAACTCAATGGCATGTTCGCGGTTTACGTTACATCCCAGCCGGCGATGATGTCGACATTATTGCCGATATCGATACGGTAGTTACTGTTAATGATATTACTTTCGGCGGTTTGTATGCTTCTTCCGAATATATGTTCGAGGTTGTAGCTCTTTGCTCCCCTTCCGACGTCAGCTATGTAGCTTATTCCGAAAACTTTACTACCTATTGCGAACCGTATAATAATTTCTATGACATTAATGTGGATGATTTCTATCGCGAAAATACTTCTTATCAGAAATTCTTACCGGATTGCTGGCTGAATGTCTCTTATCCGGAGTATAAGAACAACGGTTGGAACTATAAGAGAGTCACTTCCGGTTCCGCACCTCCTATTACAAATTATTATATCGAGTTTACAAGTGCTTCCACAAATCCAAAGGGCAATATGGCACAGTTGATGTCGCCGATATTCGACCTTACCGAAGTGGATACCACAAAGAATGAAACGGCTAAAGTATTCTTTACAATAGAGAATTATGCCGCCGATACTATTTTCGTTTGCGTATCTACCGACTTTGGCGAGTCAATAGCCGACACATTGATGTCTGTGGTTTATTCTACAGATGATTTGATGGAGTATATCTTTGATAGAGAAATAGATTTGAAGAAATATGCCGGAGAAAGGGTGCGTATTATCTTCCAAACTACCTCTACCGGAGGTGCTCGTGCCGACCTTTCTTCCATCTTGAATAGTAGTGCAAGAGCCCGTATGCGCGTCTTCGACTTCCAATATGTCGACCCTTGTATACGCCCTACTTCTATCGGTGTTGATAGCTGTAAATCCACTTATGTAAAAGCTTATATTACAGATAGTATAAGCAGTAACCTCAATTGGGAATACGTAGCTGTAATGCCGGGTGCAAATCCTGAAGCCGGAAATCCTGTGGCTTTCAGCACCGTTAACCATTACACTTATTCTCAACAAATTCCGTTCACTGTAAGTAACTTATTGCCAAGTCACTCATACGATTTGTATGTGCGCACAACTTGTGGCGGCGGTAGCGTAAGTAAGTGGTTAGGCCCTACAACTATCCGTACTTCTTGTGCCGACGTTATCAATATTCCGTATAACGAGAATTTCGAAACGCTTACGTCATCCGCTTTGATAGAGAGCAATAGCTGCTTTACATTCTATACTCCTGCACCGGAAGCCGAAACATATCCTTCTTACTCAAGTGGTTCCAAGAGTTATGCCGCCGATGGAGCTTATTGCTTGGGTATGAATTCCTCTGCAGAATATCCTTTGTTCATCGTTCTCCCTAAATTCAATGTTCCTACCAATGAACTTCAAGTGAATTTCGCTTACAGATATCAGATTAGGAATAGTGAGGATGCCCCTATTGTAGTGGGATTAATACAAAATCCTTCCGAGCCGGAAACTTTCGTGCCGATGGCTGAGTTCTATTGTGATATCACAAATACTTATAATACCGTACCTTTCAATGTGTTGGGTAGTGAATATGCCGATTATTATATCGCCTTTAAATACGGACCGTCTTATGCTAATAATCGTACCGCTTATATCGATGATATTACTGTGGATTATGCTCCGGAATGCACCGATGTTACAAAAGTTGATATCATTAGTGTAACGAGCAATACTATCTCGGCTCAATTCTATTACAACGCAGATACCCTTCAAGTGGCATATGGCACCGTAGGTACCCCGGTAGAGAGCTGTACTATTATCAACACTTCTGATAAGATATTGACCATCAACAATCTGAATAAGGCTGCCGCTTATTATATTTACTACCGTACAATATGTAACGGCAATACCTCCGATTGGAGCGAACCAATGTTTATCACTACCGATTGCGACGTAATCTCTATCCCGAGAGGCACCGAATGGAACGAAGATTTCGACACTTATTCTACAATGGCATTCCCATTCCCAAGTTGCTTTGAGCGTATCATTACAAGTAGTGATAATGCCGGCCAATACCCTGTGATAGTGAATGAAGCCCTCGGTTCAAATCCCGCTTCTCTGTTGTTACGCGGTGAAAATGCCGTTGCTCTTCCTGAGTTCGACTTGAGTAATAAGGCCTTAGTAGTAGATTTCAACATGAAAGGTGAGGGCTCGCTTGCCGTTGGCGTTCAAACCGACCTCAATAACCCTTCTTCTTTCGTAAAAGTTGCCGAATTTACTGCTAACAATAATATCATTAATAGAGTAGTCGACTTAAGTTATTATAACCTACCTGAGGGTAGAGTAGTGCTTCGCAGCGAAGCAAGCAGCACTATTTATATCGACGACCTCGAAGTGCGCTGGAGTGATAACCTCTGCTTTGCACCTCGTAATGTGCAGATATATAATGTTACCGACAATTCAGTGAAAATTACTTGGGAGACTGCTTATGATGTAGATGCTGTTTATTATCAACTTTATAAATCGGATAGATCCCTCGTTTCTGTCGGTATGAAAAACCCGGGTGAAGATTTCTATATAGATATATTGACTCCGCTCACATCTTATTATTTTATTATCTACTCTCATTGCACTGATGGCACGTCAAGTAGTAACTCCGAAAGTGATACAATCTATTTCACTACAACAAGTGCCGATTATGTGTCTGTGCCTTTCACTACCTATTTTGAATCCGATACCGAGAATGCAGGTTGGCATTTTGAAAACAGCTCTAATTTGAATATTCATAAGAACAGATTTGTTATCGGTACCGACCCTGCCGCTGTACGAACGGGTAGCAAAGCACTATATGTTACTGATAGTGATAATGGTAGATACTACTATGATGAGAATTCTTCTTCAGATGTTTACGTTTATCGTTATGTAAACTTCCCTGATCCGGGCGTGTATGTAATCTCTTACGATTGGCGTTGCCAAGGTCGTGGTGCCATAGCATGCTCTCGCATGTTCCTTGCCCCTATGGATCAAGAGTTTGCCGCTGACGATGTGCTCGTTCCTTCCGGTACTGCCCTCCCTGAGTATGCCACTAAACTTTATAATGTTACAAACTTGTCGGGCAAGAACTTGTGGACTACCGAGAATGTCGCTTTCAACGTAACAAAAGCCGGTACTTATAAACTCGTACTTTCTTGGCATAATGCCGTCTCAACCTCTACCACTACTGAAGTGCAACCTCCGTTTGCTATCGACCGTCTGTTTATACAAAAACAGAGTTGCGGTATTATTCGTTCTGTATCAGAGGTTAGCAGCACTACAAATTCCATCACATTCACCTACTCTTCTACAAATAAAGAGGCTGCGTTGAATTATAGCGTTTATGATGTAAATGATGTAAATACTCCGGTGGCAACAGGTAGTTCCAATGAGGATACTATCACTATTAACGGTTTGAATGCCGGCACCGAATACCTCTTTGTTGTTAACCTCAATTGCGGAGGTGCTGATGTTTCTTCAAGCTATACCGCTACTTTCACCACTATATGTGATGCTGATTTTGTTTCAGGTAATGATATATTTGTAGATGATTTCGAGTATATGATTTCGGGTATGACACCTGCAAACTGCTGGTATCAAACAATATTATCCCCTACAAATCGTCCTACTCAACCTAATTGGGAGTGCGCTGTCAAGAATACTTATCGTGAACCTAAGTCCGGTAACGGCTATTTGAGTATCGCTTATGGCAACCACTCAGCAGTTACTCGCCAATTCTCTTTGACTAAGGATACTATCTATCGTATACAAACTTATGCTCGTGGCTATAACAGCAATGATAATCTCAACTTTGGTTACCTCGATAACGATGGCTTCCATACTCTCTCTTCTGTTAATTTAAATAAAGAGTATGACATCTATTATTGCGACTTCAAGGCCCCTGCTACCGGTAATTATCATCTCGGATTTATGGTAAATATGCTCAACTCTTCGGTAAATTATATCTCTATCGATAGCGTTGTAATAGGCACTACCGATAAGATGCGCCCTAATGTATTTGTAGAGCAAACCGATAACCATTGCGCTAATGTTACTTGGGAGGGTAATTCCGACTCTTATAGAGTGAGAGTATATAATCAAGAGAAGGATGTAGTTATCCTCGACACTGTTGTTTACGATGTAGAATTAAACTACTGTGGTTTTGATTATTCTACTCCTTACGATATCAAAGTGCGCGGAGAGGTTAACAACGATACTACGGAATGGGGTGTTGCACAGCTTAATATGGATTGTGGCAGCTATCTTATGCCATATAGTTATCTTGGTGAAAGCCATAAATGTTGGGAAACTTACGACGAGATAAAAACAGGTAGCGGAACTTGGATTTTCGGTAATACCGAAGAGAATGGTATCACTCTCAGCACTTTATCTAAAACAGGTCACTTCCTTGCTGTTTCTCCTGCCATCGAAGTGCTCGACAGTAATACTTTCGTTTCTTTCAACTACTTTAATTACTCGGAGAATAGCAGATTGATAGTTTCCGTTATTTCCGACGATGCCACAGTTTGTGATACATTGCTTAATATCGGAGGTAAAACTCCTGCCGATGGTAATAATGCTATCAAATTGCCTTTCAGTACGAAAGTAACCCGCTACGCCGGTAAGAATATGAGAGTGCGCGTATCTACTCGTATCGCTCGCGGCGACAATATGGGGTCTACTACTTCCGGACGTATGGGTATCTTCGATTTGCGAGTTTCTCGTAGCTATTACCAACCGGATTACAGCGATACTATCTGTGGTAATGAAAATTATTACGCTTATGGATTCAATATCCTTAACCAAGAGATGGTACAGGGTGAAAATCAATTTACAATTACTCAACTTGTGAATCAAGAGGGCCAAGCAGATACTATTAAAGTGCTCAACCTATACCTTGCTCCTGTATATTCTCAAGAGATTTTCGATACAATCTGTCCGGGAGAAGTTTATAATAAAGGTCTCTTTGCCGGAGAACAATACTCCGTTTCCGGTAAATATACCAAGAACTTTACCTCTTCTTATGGCTGCGATAGTATTGTAGTGCTCCATTTATATGTTGATGACGCAAGTACTACCATAAACGCTTACATCTGTGAAGGTGATACCTATAATTTCAACGGCAAAATGCTTACCGAGTCAGGTACTTATACCGATACCGTTGTCAATGCTCGCGGTTGTGATGCTGTAGTAACTCTGAATTTGACCGTCATCCCTACAAATTTCGAAGAGAAGATGGTGATTTGCGAGGGCGACAGCTATAATTGGTATGATTTGACTCTCACTACTCAAGGTCGTTATACGAAGAACTTCACAAACAGCCTCGGTTGCGACTCTATACATATTATCGACCTCGAAGTTATCCCAAGAAATATTGATACCACTATAACTATTTGTCAGGGATCTTATCTACAATTCGGAGATGAAGAACTCACCGTTGCAGGAGAGTATACCAATACTTTTGTCAATAGTCTGAACTGCGACTCTATAGTTCACCTCACTTTAGTTGTTACTGATGCCCCTCGTAATGTTATACAAGATTATGCTTGTGAAGGTTACGACTATAACGGTTATGGCTTTAATGTTTCCGGTATCACTAAAGATACTGTTGTTGAGCGTATTGTAACCAACCTTGCGGGTTGTGACTCTATTATTGAAGTTCACCTCACCTTTGTTCCTACCGATACCGCTCATATTTCCGCTACTATCAATCAAGGCGAAATATACGAATTCGGTGGAAATACCTATTCTCAAGCCGGAGAATACACACATCGTACCATGTCGTCAATGGGTTGTGACTCTATTACAATCCTCACTCTTGAGGTTGTTACAGGTGCCGACAACTCCTTCATTATCCCTATGGTAGTGGCTCCAAACCCAATCCGTGGCGGTGAGGTTACTTACCTTGTTAAGGATTGGACCGATGAGGAGAAAGCAGGTATGACAGTAGAGGTGCTCAACTCCGTAGGTCAACGACTTATGATGTTCAAACCTAATTCTTATCCTATCTCTATCGATGGAATTCATACCGCCGGTGTTTACCATATCAGAGTAATATCCGGTACCGGTGATGTTTATATCGGTAAGTTGATAGTGAAATAATTATCGAATTTTTCATAAGCAAAATTAAATAAATATTAAACAAAAACCGGGCAGCAAGTGAGAGTAACGTACTCACTTGCTGCCTTTTTTTATGTTACTTGCCATTAAACATTAATTTAGAAATAATCGAAATATATAACATAAACAAAGCCCCGGAGGCATTTCCGAGGCTTCAATCGTAGGAACTTACTTATCGGCTGCTTTGTTATGTTTCTTTATAATATCGCGTTTCAGTAGACCAAGACTTTATATAAAAAGTATCCGCCAAATACCGGACAAAAAAAAGGGTTGACCTGCAAAATATGCGAAGGTCAACCCTGATTTTTTATATAAGGCTTAGAGCCTGATTTTGTTATTGACAGTTACAAACGAGGTTTCTGTCGCCGAATCCGTTGTCAACACGTCCTACGGTAATCCAGAATTTATTCTCTTTTACCCAAGGGAGAGGGAATGCGGCTTTTTCGCGGCTATATTTATGGTTCCATTCGTCGGAAACAACCATATAGTCGGCGTGAGGTGAGTTGATGAGTACGTTATCTTCAGTGTCAGCAGCTCCGGTATGGATCTCTTCTATCTCTTGACGGATAACCATCATCATCTCTACGAAGCGGTCGAGTTCGGCAAGTGGTTCGGATTCTGTAGGCTCTACCATCAAAGTACCGTGAACAGGGAATGACAATGTAGGAGCGTGGAAACCGAAGTCCATCATACGTTTAGCCACGTCGCTTTCGTCTACTTTAGCATATGCTTTGAGGTGACGGCAGTCGAGAATCATCTCGTGACCTACGCGACCTGTAGCGCCGGTATATACGATACCGTATGCTTTCTCGAGGCGTTTTGTGAGGTAGTTTGCACTGAGGATAGCTGTTTTTGTTGCCTCTGCAAGACCGTCAGGACCCATCATACGGATATAGCCGTAAGTGATAGGTAAGATACCTGCAGAACCCCATGGTGATGCCGCTACTGCAGTGTAAGGACTGTCCGGATTGATATGGCTGTGTGATGGCAAGAACTCTACAAGGTGTTTTGCTACGCAGATAGGGCCAACACCAGGTCCGCCACCACCGTGAGGTGATGCAAAGGTCTTGTGCAAATTGAGGTGACATACGTCGGCACCGATAAAGCCCGGTGAGGTAAGTCCTACTTGTCCGTTCATATTTGCTCCATCCATATATACTTGTCCGCCATTCTCGTGAATGATATTGCAGATATCTACGATGGCTGGCTCAAAAATACCGTGTGTTGAAGGGTAGGTAATCATGAGTGCGGCAAGGTTGTCGCGGTTGGCTTCAGCTTTTGCTTTGAGGTCGGCAACATCCACATTACCATTCTCGTCGCAAGCTGTTACCACTACGTTAAAGCCGGCTTGTACTGCCGATGCAGGGTTTGTTCCGTGTGCAGATGCAGGGATAAGGATGATGTTACGATGGCCTTGTCCGATAGATTTTTGATAGCGGCGGATAGTCATAAGACCGGTATATTCGCCGGCAGCTCCGGAGTTTGGTTGTAATGTACAGCCAGCAAAACCTGTTATCTCTATGAGGTATGACTCGAGGTTTTTGATGAGCTCTTTATATCCTTGACATTGGCTTTCCGGTGCAAAAGGGTGAATGCCTGTGAATTCCGGCCAAGAGAGTGGAAGGAGTTCGGCGGCGGCATTTAATTTCATTGTACAAGAACCGAGAGAAATCATTGAATGAGCAAGAGAGATATCTTTGCGGTCGAGAGTTTTGATGTAGCGCATCATCTCTGTTTCGGTATGATATTTCTCAAAAATCTCGTGGTTCAATGCTTTGGAAGTACGAACAAGCTCTTTTGGCAATGCCACGCCTTCGCAGCAGCAAGAGCATTTGAGAGCAGGTGTTGCTACTCCGAGTACCTCTGCAAAAGCGGCGAGTAATTTTGCCACAGACTCACAAGTGGTGGTTTCATCTGTAGAGATACCTATAGTGCCGTTTTCGTAATAGCAAAGGTTTACAAGGCGAGCTTCTGCGGCTTTGCGGAGCTCTTTAGCACATTTTCCGGCAGGGAGCTCAATGCGGAGTGTGTCGAAATATGTTTCGTTAAGCTGTTTGCAACCCATCTCTGTAAGAGCGGCAGCTATGATAACAGCTTTTTTGTGAATGTCACCGGCAATTTTACGAAGACCGTCATTACCGTGGTAAGCAGCGTAGAAGCCGCTCATTATTGCAGGAAGTGCTTGTGCGGTACAGATGTTAGAAAGGGCTTTCTCACGTTTGATATGTTGCTCGCGGCTTTGAAGTGCAAGGCGGAGAGCAGGTTTGCCGTTGACATCTTTAGAGATACCTACAAGGCGACCAGGCATAAAGCGTTTGTTCTCTTCGTGTGAAGCGAAATAAGCTGCCGAAGGACCACCGAAATAGAGTGGCATACCGAAGCGTTGGGTAGAACCAAAGGCAATGTCAGCTCCGAATTCTCCCGGAGGAGTGAGGAGTACAAGACTCATAATGTCTGCCGCTACAGCTACTTTTGCTCCGGCTGCATGAGCTTTCTCTACAAAAGCACGATAGTCGGCTATTGTTCCTTCTGCATTCGGATATTGAAGTATAGCACCGAAAACAGGTGTTGAGAAATCAAATTTATCGAAATCTCCATATACAAGTTCTATGCCTTGTGGCATGCTGCGAGTGGCAAGTACATCTTTTGTTTGACGGAATATTTTTTCGTCAACGAAAAGTTTGTTGATGCCTGCTTTTTGTTGGTCGCGGCTGCGGAGGGCATACATCATTGTCATAGCCTCTGCTGCAGAGGTAGCCTCATCAAGCAATGAGCAGTTGGCAAGTTTAAGACCGGTAAGGTCTGAAATCATTGTTTGGAAGTTGAGGAGTGCCTCAAGGCGTCCTTGTGATATCTCTGCTTGATATGGAGTGTATGATGTGTACCATACCGGATTTTCGAATACGTTACGTAAAATTACCGCCGGGGTAATTGTGCCGTAATAACCCAATCCGATAAAGTTGTCGGCGATGACATTCTTCTTAGCCAATTCATGTACGTGGTTAAGAAACTCTTGCTCTGTCATTGCTGTTGGCAAATTCATCGGTTTTGGAAGACGAATATTGGCAGGTATGGTTTGATCGATAAGTTCGTCAACCGATTTAACGCCCACTGTTTCGAGCATTTTAGGTAAATCGCGTTCGGTGATACCGATATGGCGAGCTGAAAATTGATTAGCCATTTTTTATAGTATTTTTTAGGTTAAGAATATTAGAATTTAGCATTGTGCATATCTCCTGTCTCTGCAAAAGCTTTGTGCATTGCGAAGCAATTATCCAAATTCATTGGAGTGTGAGCAAGAGGAGCTTTGGCAAGATATTCACGGAGAAGCTCTTTGTATTCAGGAGCAACGCAATTGTTGATAATTTCGTTTGCACGTTGGATAGGAGATTTGCCGCGGAGGTCGGCAACGCCGTGCTCTGTGATAAGTATTTTAACGGAGTGCTCTGATTGGTCAACGTGAGAAACGTAAGGCACGATAGCGGAAATTTTACCATCTTTTGCAGTAGATGGGGTAGTGAAGATAGAGATATAAGCGTTGCGAGTGAAGTCGCAAGAACCGCCAATACCGTTCATCATCTTGGTGCCGAGTACGTGAGTAGAGTTTACATTACCGAAGATGTCGGCTTCGAGGGCTGTATTGATAGTGATAAGACCGAGGCGACGAGCCACTTCAGGGTTGTTTGAAATCTCTTGAGGACGGAGTACTACTCTCTCTTTGAAGAAGTCGAGTTTGCTATAAATCTCTTGGAGTACAGGGTTTGAAACGGTGAGTGAGCATCCGGAAGCGAATTTACAGTGGCCCTCTTCCATAAGGCCGATAACTGCATCTTGGATAACCTCGGTGTACATCTCGAAAGGTGGGATGTCAGGGTTAGCACCAAGCTCGGCAAGTACGGCGTTAGCGATATTACCTACACCGGATTGGATAGGGAGGAAAGATGCAGGGATACGACCTGCTTTGATCTCTGCAGCAAGGAAGTTGGCAACGTTTTTACCGATTTTTGCTGTTACTTCATCAACAGCGGCAAAACCGCCTACTTCGTTCTCGCGGTTAGTATGTACTACGCAAAGTATTTTTTTAGGGTCTACTTGTACGTAAGGTTTTCCGCAGCGGTCAGAAGGTTTGTAAACAGGGATAGCTTCGCGACAAGGAGGGTCGAGAGGCTCGTAGATATCGTGCATTCCACAGAGCTCTGCAGGGTGTGCGGCATTGAGCTCTACAATGATATGGTCTGCAAGACGGCAGATGGTTGGGAGGATACCGACACCTGATGTAGGCACGATTTTGCCATCGTCGGAAATAGAGCAAGCTTCTACAATAGCAAATTTAGGTTTTGGCATGAATCCATATCTCAACTCTTGTGCAAGGTGGCTGAGGTGCATGTCAAAATAATGTGCTTCTTGTGCATTAAGGCGTGTACGAAGGTCCTTATTTGATTGATAAGGAGTACGGAAAAGTATTGCATTTGCTTTTGCAAGGGCGCCGTCAAGGCTACCACCGGTAGATGCTCCGGTATACATTCCGATTTTGAATTCACGTCCTGCAGCATGCTCTGCTTCTGCACGTGCTGCTATGGCTGTTGGTACATCTTTTGGACATCCGGCAGGAGTAAATCCACTAAATCCGATGATGTCTCCATTGTTTACATAAGCGGCAGCCTCTTCTGCTGTCATTACTTTATAATTCATTGCTTTTTATTTTATTATTTTGTTACTAAATTCATTGTGTCGGTTGCAATAGTAAGTTCCTCATCTGTAGGTATTACTACTACTCTTACTTTTGAGTCCGGAGTAGAAATTTCTATCTCTTCTCCGCGTGATTTGGCATTGAGCTCTTTGTTGTATTTTACTCCGAGGTAGTTAAGGCCTTCGCAGATATATTCACGAGTGATAGTTTGATTTTCTCCGATACCACCGGTAAATACTATTACGTCTACACCATTAAGGGCGGCGGTGTAGGCTCCGATATATTTGAGTAGGCGGTATTCAAACATTTCGAGGGCGAGTTTTGCACGTTCATTGCCTTTTGAAATGGCATCCTCAATGTCTCGCATATCGCTTGAAACCCCTGATACACCGAGTACACCCGATTTTTTGTTGATGATAGTGTTGAGGTCTGCCACGCTAAGGTTGAGTTTGTCCATCAAATAAGTGATAGCGCCGAGGTCTACATCGCCGGAGCGAGTACCCATTACAAGGCCTTCAACAGGGGTGAGTCCCATAGAGGTGTCGATAGATTTTCCATCTTTGATAGCGGTAATAGAGCCACCACCACCAACGTGTACGGTAATAATCTTGGTTTTTTCGTAGTCAATACCGAGGAATTCGCAAGCACGGCGAGAAACGTATCGGTGACTGGTGCCGTGGAAGCCGTAGCGGCGTACTCCGTATTGAGTGTAATATTCATAAGGGAGGGCATACATATAAGCGTGTGCCGGCATTGTTTGATGGAAAGCTGTGTCGAAAACGCCTACTTGCGGTACGTCAGGCAATATTGCTGATACCGCTGCCACGCCTTTGAGGTTGGCAGGGTTGTGGAGTGGAGCTAAATCAGTGCAGGTTTTCATCTGTTCGATAACCTCCGGAGTGATTACTACCGAGGTGTTGAATTTCTCTCCGCCGTGTACAAGACGGTGACCTACAGCATCTATTTCCGAAAGCGATTTGATACAGCCGTATTCAGGGTTTGTAAGTGTGTCGAAAATGAGTTGTACACCAACGGTATGCTCCGGCATATTCTTTTCAATAGTCTTTTTAGAGCCGTCAGGCATCTTGAATTTTAGGAAAGAGTCCGGCAATCCGAGTTTTTCTATACCGCCTTGTGCAAGTACCTCTTTGGTAGTCATCTCATAGAGTTTGTATTTGATAGAAGAGCTACCGCAGTTGAGAACTAATATTTTCATGATAAAAAGTGTATTAAAAGATTATTTTTTAGCAGCAATAGCTTGGTTACAAGTGATTGCAATCATCATCTCGATATCGCTAACGGAGCAACCGCGGCTGAGGTCGTTAATAGGGGCAGCCATACCTTGGAGCACGGGACCGATAGCCTCTGCGCCACCGAGGCGTTGTACCATTTTATAGCCGATATTTCCAACTTCAAGAGAAGGGAAAACGAGAGTGTTTGCGTGGCCGGCAACTTTGCTGCCCGGGGCTTTGAATTCGCCTACGCTTGGCACGAGAGCTGCATCTGCTTGAAGTTCGCCATCAATCATCATTTCCGGCTCCATCTCTTTTGCAAGGCGGGTAGCCTCTGTTACTTTGTCTACGAGTTCGTGTTTTGCACTGCCTTTTGTAGAGAAGCTAAGCATTGCGATACGAGGCTCTTTGCCTGCAATGGCGCGCATGGTGTGACCTGTAGCTACTGCTATTTGGGCAAGCTCTGCAGCTGTAGGATTTGGCATTACGGCAACGTCGGCAACCATAATCATACCATCTTCACCGAATTCTTTGGCTTTTGAAAAGAGCATCAAGGCACCGGAAACGCATGTCATACCCGGTTTTGTGCGTACTATTTGAAGGGCAGGGCGAAGTACGTCGCCTGTAGCATTGCGTGCTCCGGCAAGTTCACCATCGGCATCTCCGGCTTTGATCATCAAGCAGCCGAGGTAGAGAGGGTCTTTTGCAAGGCGAGTAGCCTCTTCCATGGTCATGCCTTTTTTCTTACGAATTTCACAAAGCATTGTGGCATATTTCTCAAGCTCAGGGTTGTTGTCCGGGTCAATGATAGTGGCCTGTTTGATATAATCGAAACCCTTTTCAGCGGCAAGAGCCATAATTTTCTCCGGATTTCCAAGAAGAATAATCTCGGCTACTTTGTCTTTAATCACTGTATTGGCAGCCTCAAGAGTACGAGGCTCGTCGCCCTCCGGCAAAACTATTCTTTGCGGATTGCTTTGGGCGCGTTCTTTAATTTCTTGCAAAAGTTTCATCGTATTAAATTATTTTTGTTAAATTATTTATTTTCAATCATTTATACCACAAAGTATCATAACCTTTACCCCGCAGTATACAATCGGTGCAAAGTTACTATTTTTTCTTCATTTTCATAGTATTATTTCGGAAATTATTATTGTAAATTGTGAATGGAAAATAAAGAAATCGCATCCCGAAAATAGTGTTTTAATAATTTATTTCGGGGTGCTCGACCGCCACTATCATTGATCGAAATAATATAATGTGACCAATACGACTTGTGGAAATCTGTCTGGAAACAACAAACCCACTGACAATCAGCATTTCTGCCAAAAATCAGTGGGGTTATTCATTTCGTTGTCAATCTTGATAAGATGTTTAATGTAAAATTTGACACTATGCCATAACTTATTTCATTGAAGTACTCAGTTGTACTTTATACTTCACAGGTTTCATCTTGATGCCTATATTATCATCGAATGGGTTCTTGATAACCCAAATTTTTGGGTGTGGTGTCAGAATTTCATAAACTACGTAGATATAATAGTCTTTACCATATTTCTTCGCAGTTTCATATTCATTTTCTGTATAATAGAAATCTATATCGCCCACTTTTCTTTGGGTGGCTTTCACTTCTATATACCGTGGGGTCTGATCTTTGTTCACAGACTGAATGTCAAAGCCAAAAGCATCGCTTTCGCGAGACACCCATTTGATAATATTCTTTGCTTTCGACTCTGAAATTGAAAGTTCTTTCATTAGTCTGCTCACTTCTGCCTGTATAACCACATATTCGCCTCTATCTCCAAGCTTCTTATACTTCTTGGCTTCCTTTTCATAATCAGGAGAAGGTTTGCCGGAATGAGATTGGGTGTGCGGAGTGGACGTTCCATTTTTCAACTGCAAATCAACAAAGGAGAAAGATTTGAGTGTAGGAAACTCTATTTCTTTTTCGTCAGATACAACTGCCACTTCATCACTTTTCAGTGGAGCTTTAGGATAATGCGACCACAAGAATACCGCAAACATGTTTACACTCCAATTCCGCATGTCTTTGTCTTTGTTTTTGAATTCAAGTAGCGCTTTTTGTTTATAGAGCACGTCTGACTTCATCAAGTCAGCAGTATCAAGGTCAAGGGCTTTTAAATAATAGTCAAGATGGTTTCTTGAGAAGATGTTTAGATAATCTTCAGGATAGTAGGTGGAAAGAATCTTTCCTTTGAAAATGGAGTTAAGAGGAATTTTAATTATTCTATCATAATCGTGCTCTTTGCCTGCTTCAAGAAGTTCCAATATTGATTTCCGAATTCGAAGAAATGCTTCTGTATAATTGTCGCCTTGTCGCTTTTCAAATTTGTATTTTTGTTCTTCTGACGAATACCAGACCCCAAATTTCGTAGCATATTGTCCTGCAATATTCCCGAGCATTTTTAGAGTACGTTCCAAAACATAGCAGAAACTTGTCTTACTCTGTTTCCCCTGAACGTATTCGTCTATTTTCATTGAAGCAATTTTGGCAGGGGTGAACTTCTTGACGAAATCCTCTCTTTCCTTATAGAGGGGTTTGTATTCCTTCTCCAAAGCATGAAGCCTGAATGTCTGTTTTGCTTCCTGTAATTCCAGATAGTTCATAGGACGTTAATTCTTTCGTTGTCAATCTTGATAAGATGAATAATTCAATTTAAAACCAAGGTACATTATAATCATTGTCTGTCTCATAAGCTACAAAAAAGTTGTTAGGAGGCAAGATAATTTTTGCTTTTGCTAATCTTTCAAGATAATCACTACGGATATTTATATTCTCAATTTCTTCTCTTCGTGCTTTACTCATAGACAAGAACTTATCCTCCATTTCTAACCCAAGGTATTTTCTTCCAAGTAAGTTGGCTGCAATACCTGTTGTTGCACTACCATTAAAAGGGTCAAGAATCCATGCCCCTGGTTGAGTACTGGCTTGAATCAATCTTGCCAAAACTCCCAATGGTTTTTGAGTCGGATGCTTACCACATGACTTTTCCCAACGACCAATGGCAGGTAATTGCCAAACATCTGTCATTTGTTTGTTGTCGTTAAGTTGCTTCATTAACTCATAATTGTAGTAGTGAGCAACTTTTTGCGACTTCCTTGCCCAGATGATGAATTCAGTCGAATATGTAAAATATCGGCATGATATATTTGGCGGTGGATTGGTTTTTGCCCATGTTATCACGTTCAGTATTTTGAAGCCCAACTTCAGAAGTTGTTGCTGCACGCTGAAAATGTTGTGATGTGTTCCTGAAATCCAAATAGTTGCATTGTCCTTCATGTGGTCTCTGCAAGCAGAAAGCCACCTTAAATTGAATGCATCCATTTCTTCGGGAGTCGATGGTTTATCCCAATCTCCTTTGTCAACACAAACGACTTGACCGCTTTGATACGAAATGCCACCACTCGACAAGAAATATGGAGGATCTGCAAAGACCATATCAAAGCCAAATTTGAACTTTGATAATGTTTCAACGCAATCACCTTGAATCAAGGTAAAATCGTTGTTGGGCGATTTATAGTATGATGGAATTGCCATTTATTGGGTTAGGATTCTGTATCGACCAGACTTGACAAGTCGAATACTGTTATAATCTTTCACATCGGTAAACTCGAATTGCCAAATGTAAAAAACATTCTCGCCATTTATTACTCTTTTCTCAAAGAAAACAGGATATACTTTCTTTGTCGTGTTCTCACTCCATTGTCTAAAAGGATAATAAAGCTGCCTGATAATCACATTTGTAGCAGAGAAGTTTTTGGCTTCAATCAGAACTATGGATGTTCTACCTTCGTAGCCCGCATCAACCTCAGTTTGAACGCTTTCCGTGTCCAACTCGTTGAATCCTACATGAAATGAAAATTGGGGAGTATATTTACGACCACGAATAGTAAGAACTAAAGAAGTGTCGTTCATGAAGGTTCGAATCAATGAATTTGCATAGGCAAAATCTAAAAATTGCATTTCGGAATCTCCTACCATAGAACTCTCTAATTCAAAATCGAGTTTACTCTCATAATCTTGAATTTGCGAAGTTATATCTGGCACATCAACATACCCTTCTCCTTTTAGAATATAGTATGAACCATTCTTCTTTGGCAAGATGAATAGACCATTTTTAACAAAGATAGATGGTCTATCAGACCTTGTGTCTTGCTTACATAAAATACGAGGTTCTTTCTCGCCAGTCGCTGAAAACGATTGGCAAGACCTTTTGATTTGGTCAGCGGTTAATTCAAAAGGACTACTATCAAAGTCATGGCTATCTATATTGTAGTCACGAAATATTTTGTTCCACGCTTTATCTGATGCCATTTATGAAATCTTTTATATCGGTTAAATTGTAAATACTTGGTATGATATTATATGCCTCCTGAAGTTTGTTCTTTGCTGACTTCCATCCAATGCCGTCAGTAATCCAAACGAACTCAAACCCAGGCACGGAATTTATCTTTGGCGCAATATCAGAATATGAACGTGCGACCTCATTCAGTTTTGAACCGCCACCACTATAGAAATTAACCTCAATCAGATAAATCTTCTTTGGTGTCTGAATTACGAAATCAAAACGTTTTTCATCATCACCAAGTACTCTTTGAAGGTTTGGCCACTCGGTTGAATAAACTTCCTGACGGAACTTAATACCGTTTTTGTTCAGGATGCTTGCCACCATGTCTTCCATGATATGACCGCTGCGATTCTTTCTTGCGTTACTATCTAGACCTGTTTCGATTCCGAAAACATAATCGACCAAGTCGTTTATCTTCTTTTGACGGAACAAATCAGCAAGCCCTGTTCCTTCAAGATATTCCATCACACCATCAATACTGGTAAAGAGCCTATCGAGAATAATGCATTGACCTTCGGAATTAAGAATCGCTTTCTTACCTTCGCTACGAACAGCAATCAGAATATCCATAACGCTGAATGCGCTACGGTCACGATTCCATATAGTTTCAACACTCTTCCTCAAATCAGTAGTGCCAATCAAACTATTAAGCATACATAAGCTTAGTTTGATATTATCCACATTTGCTGCAATCTTATCAAAATCACAGAAGAAATCAAGTGTTTGATTCGTCTCTTGAAGTTGAGAAATGAATTTGTTAAAGTCTTTCATGATAAATCACTGATTTACAGCCAAGGCTAACTCCAAATGTTCAAGTGCATTACCTTCAAAATGGAATATACCGACATTGGCATTGTTTTTTGTTTCTACATAATTGTGTACAAGAATCTCAGTCAACTTACCTCGTTTATTAGGGTTTGAATTGATGCTTCTTGAAGCCCAAACTCGTTCTATTTGATATGCTTGGTACAATACATCGAAGAAGTTGTCATTTTCATTCTTGCCCTTACAATCCGAATTGCTCAACATAAAATGAAAGCCTGCTTCATTTATGCGGTCGCAATACTCTTTTAGACGAATCTGAGCGTCATCATTGAAGGCTTCTTTTGTATAGTCGTTGAAACTTGATGTATCGCTCAAAGGACGATATGGAGGGTCAAAGTAGAAAAGAGTATTACCATGTGCAAATTCAAATGTTGACTCAAAATCACCATTTAGGATCTCCACACGCTGCAACAACTTACTATCTTTTCTGATTGTTTCAGGGTCGCATATTGTTGGATTAGAGTATTTTCCAAAAGGAACATTGAAAAGTCCATTCTTGTTAACCCTATAAAGACCATTGAAACAAGTTCTATTCAAGAAGAAGAACTTTGTTGTATTTTCAATAGGGTCAAGGTTCTTTTCGTTGTAACGATTGCGTGCAGCCATGAAGAAATCTTTTCTTTCTTCTTCCGATACAAGAGCCAAATATGCATTTTCAATATCTCTCAATGACTCAATCAACTGTTCTGGGTTATCTCTAACAGTTCGATAGCATGTTGCCAAATCTGGATTTATGTCATTGATAATAGCGTGTTGGATATTAGGATAACGCTGAAGCATATAGAAGAGCATTGCTCCACCACCCACAAAAGGTTCTATGTATGTTACATTCTCCCAATTACCAAAGTCAGCTGGAAGTTGTGAATCCAGTTGTTCAATGAGCTGGCTCTTTCCGCCAACCCACTTGATAAAAGGTTTTGCTTTTGCCATAATATGCTATTTATTTTTTTCGGGTTAATTCAAAAAGTCTTTTATGTCAACGTCAAGGAGATTGCAATCTAATCGAGTGTATTCGTCTATGCTGTCATAAAGTAGAGCGTAGTCAAGGGAAGAACATAAATATAATCTTGCCACCGAATAGTATCCAGGTGTGCTCTTCGATGATTTGCTGTGTAAGCTATATCTATGGTTGTTACAATCTTGCTATTACCAATTGATTTTATTTCTTTATACTTTCCACTCGCTTTATTGACCACCACTATACTTGTAGAGTCGTAACGATTATGTTACTTGTATACATCAGGTGCAAAGTTACTATTTTTTCTTCATTTTCATAGTATTATTTCGGAAATTATTATTGTAATTTGTGAATGGAAAATAAAGAAATCGTTTTAAGAAAATAGTGCTTTAATTACTTTTTTCGGGTGCGGTTAAGTGTAGTACATTAAAAATAGTTGAATGGATTTTAACTTAAACCCTATTATGGATCGAATAACATGTTGTCAAAATTGTCAAACTCATTTTCAGCAGGAATAAACTTCGCCTTGTCTATCTTATATTCCATTCTTTATCAGTCTTTGTGCTGCCTCTATTTGGCGACTGTCGCCACTATTCATAAGGTCAGCATAAATTATTAGTTTTGGTGCAATCTTAGTGGCATCGTCATCATTCCAGAATTTCTGGTACAGAGTAATTTCTCCATTCTCATTTGGCATTACCATACCTGTTGTCATCAACATTGCACTTGGTTTTGAAGTATATATATCAAAAGAACCAGGAACGAGATAACCATCTGTAAGGTTTGCACCGCAATCTCCGCCCCATGACATGCCCTCCGGTAGATTCATCTCTTGCCATTTGCTACGCATCTCGTCTGTCCTAAAACTCATTCTTCTGAGCATCAGTTTAGGTCTGATGGTCTGATTGTATGCCTGAACCCATAGTTCCAGCAACTTGTCCTCGTTAATGAGTTTCCTGCCTTTGTCTGTATGCATGACAAATTGCCTGTTGGTCAGTTCCTCTATAGTATTCTTGATAGAGCCGAGAGACATGCCTGTCTCACTTGAAATGGTTCGATATGCCTTGCCTACAAACGATTTGTCAGAGAGGAATCTATATATAAGTTTGATTGCACCTTCTGATAGGGCGTGACTCTTAATGTCATTCCTATATGTATTCTTCTTACCAGAGACATTTACACATAAGAGTCCGTGCTTGATCATGCAGTTTCCTGCATAGTCTATCACGCTGATTCCGTTATCATACATTGTTTGCATAATAGATGGCTGAACATAACCTAACACTAATAGAATTGGTAGGTTTGTTGCTTCATGTGCATCCTTAGCTTGTTGTATGGTAAATGACATGTTTGAACTCATGACAACACTTTTTGCTATTACACCAAAAGTGGTATCTGCCACGGAAATTGTTGAATCAAGGATTCTATTTCGTGACATAGCGCTTGTAATTTCACTTCCCCCCAGCTTGTCTGATAGGTTTTTGCACGCTTGATCTATTAGTTCTTTTTCTTTAATTGATGACATCGTTCACTATTTTATATATGTTCATAAATTGATGAACACTGCAAAATTACTAAACAAAATTGGATTAACCAAGGTTTTTCTATAATATTTACTCATTAGAGCCTATTTTTATATTTCTTTAGTAGCTGAAATATAAATTATCGGCAATTTCCGAGGGTTATTGCCGATAATTTACACGTTCTGTTAGTTTATCTGTAGACCCTAATTGTAGTTGTATAAAAAAATATCGAGCTTATTTCATGCTGGGTGGCTTACATTTAGCCAGTATTTAGCCTGGGTATCACTGTTTTCGATGGGTGAAGAATGAGGGAGGAGTAAGATATCATGAGTACAAATAACATAAAAAAGGAGTTTTTTTGGGCAATGTTGATACCCGGCATTCTACAACTTGAAAGCAGATTCTCAAGAATATCTTAGTCCTACAAAATACGTTTGAAAAGACAAGAAAGCAAATGAAAGTAAATACGCTAAGTATCAATGCTTTAAGTGATAACTTGAATTTTCCGATGTTTGCTAAACTCATTCTTAAAAAGACATAAAAGACTGTTTCTTGTTTCCGTTTTGTTTCTCGGTTTGTTTTCTTATCTTTACATCAGTTTTCCGAAGTAAGGGAAGAGAAAGAAAAGCAAATGTCAGCATAGGAAACCATATCTGACATGAACTTTCAACAAGAGGGAGAAAGACCCTCCAATGTAGCAGAATACAAAAACAAAATAACACTTCATACATCATGGCAAGACCAAAGAAACAAGTAAAGCTGAAAGAGCCGATTAAAGTTCGGTTGAAGTCGCTCGCAGATGGCAACAAGAGCATATATCTTGACATCTACTACAAGGGAGTGAGAAAGTATGAATACCTCAAACTCTACCTCGTCCCCGAAATCAACCCTGTCTGCAAGGAACAGAACAAGCAGACTATGGCGGTTGCAGAACGCATCAAGGCAGAGCGCATCAAAGCCCTGCATGGTCATGGCATACAGGACTGGGAGACAGTAAAACAAGGCTCGATGCTTCTTACCACATGGATAAAGAAGTATTGTGAAGGTGGTGTCGGCATCAAGAAGTCAACGCTCCATTGCCGTGTGGAAATGCTGCACACCGTGGAGAAGTATCTTGACGAGACTAACAAAGGCTTCATTTCGCTTGAAGAGGTCAATGCGGAGTTCTGCCGTGGATATGTGAAGTTCTTGCGAAACTTCCCAAATTCCCATATCAAGTATGGCGAGCCAAGACCAATCAGCGAGAATACGGCAAGCCGATACCTCGGAATGTTCTCCACTGCTCTCAACAACGCTGTGCGACAAGGCATTATCCGCAACAACCCTATGAAGGAACTTGATGCACGTGAGCGCATCCAACCCAAGGACGGCAAGAAAGAGTATCTGACCATTGAGGAACTTCGTACCCTCATGGCTACGGACAGTTACCGCCCAGAGGTCAAGGAGGCTTTCATCTTCGCCTGTTTTACTGGATTGCGATTAAGCGACATGTACCGTCTTGCTCCGATGCACATCTTCAAGACCGCTGACGGAAAGGGCGAATACATAGATATGGAAATGCAAAAGACGGAGAAGCCTGTTATAATACCTCTTTCGGAAGAGGCTAAGCGTTGGTTGCCGAAACCAAGAGGAAATGATATTCCTTTCTTTGACATTCCGACCACACAGACCGTTATAGGCAGGGCTCTCCACAAATGGGCGGAAGCGGCAGGGATTGAGAAGCATATCTCATTCCATTGCTCACGGCACACGTTCGGAACGATGATGCTCACACTCGGTGCAGACCTTTTTACCACAAGCAAGCTGATGGGACATTCCAACATTCAGACCACGGAAATCTATGCTAAAATCGTGGACAAGAAGAAGGAGGAAGCCATCAACCTCATTGACGGTATGTTCACATAAATCATTGACAACGAAAACATATAGAGACATGACAATAACTATCAGACAAAAGGCACTTGCCAACGACAACATAAGCTTGTATCTTGACATCTACGATGGTGGCAAGCGCAAGTTTGAATTTCTTTCCCTCTATTTGTTGCCAGAGGTTGATGCAGAGACCAAAGCAAGGAACGAAGAAACATTGCAACGTGCTCACCAGATAAGGGCAGAGCGTATTCTTCATCCAGAGACCATTCCAGAGGTAGGTCACTTGATGATTGTGAAGGGAATCCCCAATGACGAGTCTCCCGAAGTCTTAGATTGGATCCAGACTTACATCGACTGGATGAGCGACAACACAGACTATTCCAAGGCTATTGTTGACCAATCAAAGTATCTGAAATACCTAATGAGCGAGTTCCTTGCCAGCAAGCGCAGACCTCACATCACTCTGAGGAAGTTCGACAAGGAATGGTTAAAGGCTTTCTTCCTTTGGTTGAAGAACGACTATGTACCACAGAAGTATGTACGAGTTGAAGCCAAACCTTTGTGTGAAGGCTCCCTTCACAATGTTCAACAGCGCATAGTGACGGTGTTCAACAAGGCTGTCAAGTTCGGCAAGTTGAAGGCTAACCCTTTCTACCAGTTGGAGAAGTCAGACATCTTTCCCAAGCCAAAGGCATCACATAAGCAGTATCTCACTCCAGATGAACTGAAAAGGTTCATGGCTTCAGATGAGAGAAGTCCAGGAGTTGCAGAGACACAGAGAGCTTTCGGTTTTGCCTGTCTAACAGGACTTCGTATCAGCGACATCAAGGCTCTGCGGTGGAGTGACATCAAGAGGAACGAGGAAACAAACACGCTTGTAATCATCCAAAAGAAAACCAAGGCTCTCAATGCCGTACCAATCGGCAATACCGCCTTGTCATGGATGCCACCCAAAGGCAATGATGATTTTGTGTTTCATCTTCCTGCCAAGGCTAATGTGGATGCAGCCCTTAAAAGGATAGCTAAAAAGGTGGGCATTGAGAAGAATATCTCTTTTCACTGTGCCCGACATACATTCGGAATTTTGGTGCAGGCGGTTACCGGCAACATAGAGACTACCAAGAAGCTGATGGGACACAAGTCGCTCAAATCCACCGCCATCTATGCAGATGTGCTGACGAATGAAAAGGTCAAGGCTGTTGACAACACGAAGAAAGCCTTTCGAGGTCGCAAACAGCGTGAGGAGAACAAGCAGATACCGAGGACAAAGCGGACAGCAGCCACCAACACCCATCCACGCAGAATAACTTTTATACAGGATAACAAGTAAACAGAACTTTTCAGGATAACAATCAGTTAATTTCACTTTTGTAGTCCCCATTTTTCGGGCAGGGATTTCTCTCTGCCTTGGGGGACTACACTTTCAAAGCAAGCAGTACAACGAATCACAAACAATTAAATTACAGGTTAATGAACAAAACTATCGACACCGAGACTCTTCTCTTGAAGGTAGAGTCACATGAGCACCGCATTGGGATAATGGAGAATCTTCTCCGTGATGCCAAGCAAGTATTGACACTGGAGGAAGCTGCCTTATTCATGGGAATATCAAAGAGCAGTCTCTATAAGATGACACACAAGCATGAACTTCCGTTCTTTCGTCCCAACGGCAAGATTATATACTTTGAAAAGTCAGAGCTCTTGAACTGGATGCGCCAGAACCGCAGTATGTCCGAGGCTGAGACCAAGGCTGCAGCGACCAAGCACATGAGTGAACTTTGTAAATAGACATGGCGATGATGAAGGACGATATTTCCCATGAGGAGTACAGAAGCAAGTTGGCAAATGTCGCTGACCTTGCCGTGAGCTACATCAATACTGGCAACGGCTACTTTCGGATGCGTGATGCTTTCAATGGACTTGCCGAGCAATGCGGAGCCAACAAGGGCATCAATGATGAAGCAACTGTCGGCAGAAGAAAACTTCTTGCCCAGTCTGTTTGCATTGAGTGCATTTCACGATTAAGCAGCCATTCTAATGACAGGTTGCAAGGCGAACTCTATGTTATCGCAGAGTACATTTCCCCAAGGAGAGGATGGCTTAGATGATTTTCTCTTTACTGAGAAAAACAGTCTTGCCAGTTATGGTTATAATATTCAAAATTCGCAGAACATGGATAAACAAAAGATACATTACTGCTTCACGCTGTCCGATGCACAGATGGAGTATCTTCGCTGCAAGAAGTACAAGATTGACCGCATGGAATGCTTCATGTCTCTTGCCTCTCTTGCTGAACGTGAAACAACACTTGTTTCTATCAGCAAAACCCAACAAGTGGAAATCTTGTGTGGGCAATGTCTGGTTGACAATACCCAACTTGCCAAACTCTGGGATAAAGACCGCAAAACCGTCCCCAAACTTTTACAAGCTATGGAGGCTGTGGGCATTTCCTCTTCACAAAAGGTTGGAGACAACCGCATCATTACCATGCATTCACTCTCTGGTTGGTATGTGGACGGAAGATTTGTCAAGAACGGCTTTTCATTGAAGCGCAATGCGGATGGCTCTGCAATCGTCCATACGGAAGTTCCACAAGCAAGAGTATTTGTTACGACAACGGAGGATGATACAAAGTCGGACAAGGAAGATGGGCATTTTTCCAATGGAATATCCGATACAGACAACAAGGGCAATTCTTCTACGGCAGATATTTCTTCTTCCCTAAATTCGGCTTCATCTAATGATAATGGAAGCGTGGGTAAGATCGGAACTAATAGCAATCTTTCCGATGCTATTACTGGTGGATTTTCCCCACAGCAAAACTACTCCAGACAGTCTGTTGGCAATCCTTCTTCCCTGCAAGAAGCAGATGCCAAACAGAATGATGGAGAGCACAATACATATCCACAGCATCAGTTTGGAGGTCAAACACAACAGTCTAATGGTTTTAATGCCAATGGCTACAAACCTAACGAATACCATAACGGCAATCAATAGGCATACAGAGGCGAATAAGCCACTATACATAAAAATCATCCCAAAGGACGATTAACCGCCATAGGCTACCGCCCAACTGTTATACGTTTAAGCAGCCTTGGGGACGGAGGCTGTTAAAAGTGCCGTCATTTTATAGGTACTTTTCGAGAAATCCTTTTGTAATACAGAAGCCGTGTCCGTCTTACTGTATTCCTAAAAGTTTCTCGGACTACTCGCAGGCTCGCAGTCGTGACCATCTTTGCAAGGTGCTTGTAATCATCCCATTTTAATCAGAGACAAGGACAAATGAGAAAGAAGAACATCATAAGGAAACCGCCCACGGAAGTCCATACCTACCGATGTACGAAAGAAGAGTTAAAGCAGCTCCAGACGCTTGCCAAGGAGTGTGGAATTAGTCTGAGCCGCTATGTCGTTGAGACTGGTTTGAAGCACCGTCCACGCATGAGGCTCACCAAGGAAGAGGTGGACGCTCTCAACTCTCTCGCCATCGCAAGGACGGATTTGATAAAAATCAGCAACGTGCTATCCAAGAAAACGGCTGAGGAAAAGGCTCGGTTCTTCAAAAATGAGAAGTTCATGCGTTGGTGGATTGATGCCGTTGCAGGGCTTATCCAACATTGGTATAGCATTGAAGAGAATATCTCAACAAACGTACAGACCAAATCAAAGGAACAATCATGATTATGCTCGCAAAGGTCGTATCGTACGGAGGCAATTCCGTAAGATACGCATTGGAAAAGGAGAAGGCAAAAACGGTCAAGGTGAACAATATGCCAGATGGTCTTGACCCTACCGCCATCTGGTACATGATGAAGCATCATTGCCAGTATCATCAGGCGGAAAGGACGGTGGGCAGAAAGTTGGAAAGGTTCATGACCACTTTTGTACTTTCCCCATCAAAGGAAGAGTCTGCCAACTTCACTATGGAAGATTGGGCGAACCTCCAAGACGAAGCATTGGAAGTTTTGGATTCTGTAGGACTTACGCCCAACGGTTTCTCCAATGAGATAAAGACCAACTTCACCAATTCTATGAATGTGGGTGGACTGCACTCTGACTCCAAGTCAGGAACGCTGCACCTTCACATTGACTGCTGTCGTGTGGATATGGAGGGTAACACCAACGATGTGCATGATATTCATCTTCGGGCAATGAAGGCTGCGGAAATCATCAATATGCGTCATGGGTGGGAACAACCGCAGGAAATTCGGAATATGCGGAAAGTGGAGCTTGCGGAGGATTGTGAAAACACCCTCAAAGATATGCAACAGTTCAACATAGACAGATACTTCAATCTGTTGCGCATGAAAGGCTATGAGGTAAAGCCACGCTATGACAAACAACGGAAACTTGTCGGCTATACTGTTGGCAAGAATGCTTCCGTGTTCAAGGCTTCTGAGATTGGCAGAAAGATTATGGCATCAAAGATTGAAGACACCTGGATGAAACTGCACCCAAAACCAACACAAGTCAAGACAAAGCCTGTTTCTCCATCCGTTGCTTCTGCGCCTCGCCCAGTTCGTCCTGTCGTTCATACTCCAACAGCATCACAACCAAAAGCGCAACCTCAAATTACACAAACGGCATTCACAATCAACATTGGCGATGAAGTCAAGAAGGTGTGGATTCCGAACTCTGTCAAAGATGTCTTTACTAATGAGGTTCAGGTTCCAGAGGACAATGATATTGCGACAACAGAGAATGTCGCTCATGTAGCGATACTGTTGTTTGCAGGATATATTGATGCTGCCACTTCCATTTCAGAATCATGTGGCGGTGGCGGTTCTGCTCCCTCTTCTGGTTGGGGCAAGAAAGATGACGAAGATGACTGGAAGTTTGCCCACCGTTGCGCACAGATGGCTCATTCCATGTGCAAGCCTAAACCACGCAGCAGAAGTTTCCACCGATAAATCAATGACAATATGGCTATCAGAAAAAGCAAGATAAACATAGACACAGAAGAAAGATCCGACTTCGACAACATGATGAATGATGTCGAAAACGAGGTTGAGGAGCAGCAAGCCGAGGATGGGCTTGTAAACCGTGTTCCTGAGTTGAAGCAGTTGAGTGAGGACATTGACAAGGCTACAAACACCTTCATCAATGCCACACTTGAACTGGAGTCTGCCATTCAGCAGTATCAGCGTGCCGAGACGAAACTGGGTGGTTCGGTGAATACCATCTGTCAGAAAGTTGACACCATCAACACCCATATTGACAATGTTCTGAAAAATGCTCCAACCAAATTGAATGTGGCGGTTCATGCTTCTGATGAAGACATGAACGCCATTCAGAATCTGTTTAACAATGAGCATAAGTGGATTCTTGGCAAAATGCAGGCTCATTATCGGGAGATTAACTCGATGTTTGCCGATGAGCTACGTGTTGCTCAGAAGAGGTACAAGGAATACGATGGTTGTTACCTTGGCCACTATATCCAGTACTTCTTCTGGTTTTTCTTCACTTTGGGCTTCTTCGTTTTTGTCGCAGTTGTTGTTTCGTGGATTGGTGGCTACAATGGATGGTTTAAATAAGCTATTGTTGCGAACGTGGTTCGGAGCTACAAACTGGAACAACAAACCCACTGATCTTTAGCGGAAATACTAAAAATCAGTGGACTTGTTTATAAGATTGTCAATCTATTTAAGATGATCATCATCTAAAAGGTTTGAAATATTTACATTGTGTTTGTCTCTATACTTCAAAGGAGATATCTTCGTGAATCGTTTAAAGAAATTAATAAAATGAGCTTGTTCTGGAAAACCCAGTGCAAAAGAGATTTCGGAACTTCTCATTGTAGTGAATAAAAGCATTCGCTTTGCTTCTTGTATTATGCGAGCATTAATTACAGCTAATGGTGTCATACCGGCATTAGACTTACAGCATGCATTTAGGGTATGTACACCAATGCCAAGTTCCTCGGTGTAGTATTGAACACCATGGTGCTTGCAAAAATTTTTCTCAATCATTTCGGTATACGATAGGTACAATTCGTGTTGAGGGGTCGTTTGCTTTGGTTGACCATTCTTTACTGAAACATGCTCATTAGTGTTAGCAATAGCACAGAGTAGAAGTGTTAACATTGAATAAATACTTGCTTCGAATTGTACGGAAGTATCCATCTTGTCATACAACTCTCTCAACGAGGATATTATGTTCTTAATTTTGCTCTCTTCGATTGGATTGGATATGGTTAGTACGGGAACGTCTTTAATGACATCGTATTTCAAGTAATTAGACCATTTGGGATCTATACAGCGAAAATATTCATCTGTGAAATCGATAGAGATTCCAGAAATTTGTTTTGTATCGGTAAGACTATGTAATTCACCAGGAGAAAACATAATAAGAGTTTTGTCTCTCACATAAACTCGCTTTAAATCTACATTGTAGTAAAAACCTCCTTTCTCTATCCATGAAATATTGTAGAAACCATGCGTATGCATAATCCCCATTCCTCGTGTATTCACATTGACATCTTGAAAAGCTGAGAGGCTAGGTGTAATATCTGTTATAAAGATATTGTTCTTAATATTATACTTACCCACGTCTCCATACTTCATTTTGATGACCGTATAGCCTAATTTTTCGTAATCCATACTTTATTCTTGTTTTAATCGAGTGCAAAGTTAGTCATTTTATTTGCAAATATTCTGTAATACATTGGAGATTTTGAACGAATCCTCAAATCCGCAACCTATAGGGTTTAGTGGGATTTTGCTTGCAAAGCGACAAAA